>MDSV01054258.1_pt1 | contig 20973 bp, 29 predicted proteins | sample 810851 | NCBI WGS metagenome assembly MDSV01 (sample SAMN05326640, study PRJNA326480) | marine metagenome | isolation source: seawater | place: Atlantic Ocean: North East | collected 2012 | reverse complement strand
TATGATTTGGTCTTATATCGATTTTGAAAAAAGAAATTTTAAAAAAAAATAATTATTTACTATGTGGAGGAAGTTTTTTTTCAATAAAAACTTCATGTTTACGTGTAGCAGGATTATATTTTTTAGCTTTTAATTTTACTTTTGCCTTTTCACCACCAGCAGGCTTCTTTACGTAATAAAAAAAAGGGCTATCAGGTTTTGACTCAGGTACCAATCTTACTTTAACATGTGTTTTTTTAGCCATTATTTTTTACTTTTTAAGCTTTTAATAATTTTTGAAATATTAATTAGTTTATTTTTTAAATTCTTAGTTCTTATAGAATGATTTGAAATTTCGTCAAGTTTTAAAGAATCGCTGTTATTTAAAACTTTTTTAACACCATTAATCGTCATACCCTGCTCTTTTAAAAGAAAGTAGATTTTTTTTAATAATTTAATGTTTTTTTCATCATAATATCGTCTATTTCCGTTCAGGATTTTTGGTTTAATTTGCTTAAATTCTTTCTCCCAAAACCTAATAGTATGTGTTGGTAAAGATTGATCTTTTTTCTTGGATTGCAATCCTAATATTTTAACTACTTCGCCTATAGTTTTGTATGCATTTACAGATTTATTCATCTTTATTTAAATTAATGAATTCTTTAAATTCTTTTGAAGGTTTAAATAGTAAAACATTTCTTTCAGATATAATTTTTTTCTCTTTAGTTTTAGGATTTCTTCCTACTCTTGATTTTTTTGATCTTATTGAAAAAGTTCCAAATTTACTTAACTTAATTTTTCCTTCCTTGTTAAGATTATCAACAATTAAAGAAAAAAATTCTTCTATTAAATTTTCTGAAATTTGTTTAGAAAATCCAATTTGCATATAAACTTGGTTTACAAGATCTTTTTTTGTTAAATTTATTCTCATTTTTAGATGTTACTTTTTATCTTATTTATAAGATCACCTTTAATTATCTTATTACAAACATCTATTGAATTTGAAAAACCTATATAATCTGTGCCACCATGGCTTTTGACAACTGGTGTTGTTAAACCAATGAATATTGCACCATTATACAATCTTGGATCCAAACGTTTTTTGAATTTATTTAAATTTGAAAAATTTAATAAAGATGAAATTTTTCCCAATAATGAGCCACTTAAAGCTTTTTTTAATTCACTTATAATAAAATTAGCTGTTCCTTCAGCAGTTTTTAAGGCAACATTACCGGTAAATCCATCTGACACAATTACATTTACATCACCGTTCATAAGTTCATTTCCCTCTATATAACCAGAAAAATTAAAATTATTATTTTTCTTTTCATTTAATAATTGAAAGGTCTCCTTTATTGTTTCATTTCCTTTTAATTCTTCCGAACCTATGTTTAACAAAGCAACATTAGGATTTTCCTTAGGATAAAGAGATTTATATAGAGATGCACCCATGATAGAAAAATCAAGTAAATTTTTTGAATTACATTCTATATTGGCTCCCAAATCTAATACTACACTCATACCTTTTCGGTTTGGCCATAAAGCTGATAATGCCGGTTTGTCAATATTATCAATCATATCAAGATTTAATTTTGCAATAACTAGTAAGGCTCCAGTATTGCCTGCAGAAATTACTATATCGGACTCTTTTTTTTTAACACTTTCTATTGCCAGCCACATACTTGTATCTTTCCCTCTCTTTGCTGCTTCCAGAGGACTATCAGTACTTTTTACAATATTTTTAGTATCATAAATTTTGTAAAAATTTTTATCTATTTCATTATTCAAAAATTTATTTATTTCATCTTGATTGCCAAATATCTTAAAATAATTTTCTTTATTTGTTTTATGATTATGAATGATACCATCAATAACTTTTTTTGGAGATCCATCGCCACCCATTGCATCAACTGCAATATTTATTATTTTTGACATTTGATAATTTTAGATTATTTATTCCTTAGGGTCTATAATTTGACGACCTTTATACATACCTGTTTTTAAATCTAAATGATGAGATAATCTATATTCTCCTGATTTTTTATCTTCCACAATATTTTTTGTGGAAAACCTCATATTTTGAGATCTTCTCATTCCAGTTCTTGATGGAGTTTGTTTGCGTTTAGGAACAGCCATAATTATTTGTTAATTACACTTTTTATGTAAGAATTCAAAGTTTTTTTTGACAAATTATTATTAAAATCATCAAAATATTCAACTAAATCATTAATATTATTAAAATTTTGTAAAAATAGAGAAATTTTCTCAGTTTTATTGTGGTTATCCATGTCATTCCAAAAATGAATCTCAGAAATAATATTGTGAAATAAATTTATATAATCTTTCATTTTTTTATTAATTGATTGATCACCATAACCAATTTCTCTAATATTTAATTCAATTTGTCTAAAATTAAAATCATATATGTCTTGTAGAACTTTATTATTTTCTTTGTTTTTGTAATTTTTTAAAAAAAAAGCAAAATGAAATAGAAATAATGTTAATCGGTCAGAAAAAGTATCGTTAGAATCTAAATTAGAATATAATTTTTTATTAGTGGTTAATTTGATTAAATTATTGTAGATATATAAATATTTATTGTTCATGAAAAATATAATTTATTTTTTTATAATATTTTTATTTATAACAAATTGTAGTTTTAATAAAGTTGTAAAAAAGCACGGAGTAAGGAATCTTGAAAAAAAACAACAATCATTATTGATTAATGAATCCAATATTAATGATATCAAAAGAATTTTAGGTCCTCCTTCAACAAAAAGTACATTTGATAATGATTTATGGATATTTATTGAAAGAGAAATAGCTAATGAAAAACTCTTTAAAATGGCAAAAGAAAAAATGATAAAAAATAACGTTCTCGTTTTAGAAATTAATAATCAAGGTCTTTTAGTTAAAAAAGATTTCTACAACATGAATGACATGAATGAAATTAATATTAGTAAAAATAAAACTGAAAATACCTATACTAAAAGATCATTTGTTTATGATTTTTTATCTAGTATGAGACAAAAAATCAACGATCCATTAGGTAAAAGAAAAAAACCTAATTAGTATTCTTTAGCCAGCAATTACTGCTAACAATAATAAAGCTACTATGTTTGTAATTTTAATCATAGGATTTACCGCTGGGCCAGCTGTATCTTTATATGGATCACCAACTGTATCACCGGTAACAGCTGCTTTATGAGCTTCTGAACCTTTTCCTCCATGATTACCATCCTCAATATATTTTTTTGCATTGTCCCATGCACCTCCTCCTGCTGTCATTGAAACCGCAACAAATAAACCTGTGATAATAACCCCAAGTAACATAGCACCCACTGATGCTAAAGCGGCAACTTGGCCACCTATGGTGAATATTATAAAATATAAAGCTATAGGTGATAATACAGGCAACAATGACGGTATTATCATTTCTTTAATTGCAGCAACAGTTAATAGATCAACTAGTTTTGCATAATCAGGTTTTTGTTTTCTTTTCATTATTCCTGGAAATTTTTTGAATTGTCTTCTTACTTCAATCACAACAGCACCACCGGCTCTACCAACAGCCTGCATTCCCATTGAACCAAATAAATAAGGGAGCATACCACCAATTAAAAGTCCAACTACAACATATGGATTTGATAAATCAAATGTAACTACAATGCCTTCTAATTTTGATCCAGCAACCTTTGAAAAGTGTTTTATATCTTCTGTGTAAGCTGCAAACAAAACTAATGCACCTAATCCTGCAGATCCAATAGCATAACCTTTAGTAACTGCTTTTGTGGTATTACCAACAGCATCTAACGCGTCTGTCGTTTTTCTAACATTGTTAGGTAATTTAGACATTTCCGCAATTCCACCAGCATTATCTGTTACAGGACCGTAAGCATCCAGAGCAACAACCATTCCAGCAAGAGCTAGCATGGTAGTTACAGCTATTGCTATACCATAAAGACCAGCAATGTGGTTAGTTAACAATATTCCAGCTACGATTATTAAAGCTGGTATTGCTGTAGCTTCTAATGAAATTGCCAAACCCTGAATAACATTTGTTCCATGACCTGTTGTTGATGAACTAGCAACACTTCTTACTGGTCTATAGTTTGTTCCAGTATAATATTCAGTAACCCAAATTAACAGGCCAGTTATAATTAATCCAATAATTCCACAGTAGTATAAACTCATTCCCGTGAATGTAATGTCATTTAACTTATAAGATTTTTCTAGACCCAGAACATAATCGGTAACAGGATATAAGATTAGCAAAGAAGTAATCGCTGATACGACAAAGCCTTTATATAAAGCATTCATTACATTTTTACTTCTTCCTAATTTTACAAAAAATGTACCTATGATTGATGTTAAAATACACGCCCCACCAATAGTAAGTGGATAAATCATCATTGTCATATCATTTGGAAAAAATATAGAAGACAAAACCATTGTGGCTACAATAGTTACTGCGTAAGTTTCAAATAAATCAGCAGCCATACCTGCACAATCACCAACATTATCACCAACATTATCTGCTATAACTGCAGGATTTCTAGGATCATCTTCAGGTATACCGGCTTCAACTTTACCAACTAGATCAGCTCCAACATCTGCACCTTTAGTAAAAATACCACCACCTAATCTAGCAAAAATTGATATAAGAGATGCACCAAAGCCAAGAGCAACCAATGCATTAACAATTTCCCTCTCATCAATATTAAACTTTAATAATAAGTAATAATAAACAGCAATTGATAGTAAAGCTAAACCTGCTACTAACATACCGGTTACTGCACCAGATTTAAATGCAACAGAAAGACCACTAGCTAAACCTTTTCTTGAAGCTTCAGCAGTCCTAACGTTGGCTTGAACTGAAACTAACATGCCAACGTATCCAGCTATACCAGATAGAGTAGCACCAATAAGATAACCTAAACCAACAAGAGGGCTAAAAGCATAACTAACTATAACCAAAACAACTACACCAACAATACTAATAGTTTTATACTGTCTTGCTAAATAAGCTTTTGCACCTATTTGGATTGCGGATGCAATTTCTTGCATCTTTGAATTACCTGCATTTGAATTTAAAATATTTTTTCCAGTAAAATATCCGTAAACTATAGATAAAAAACCAGCAGCAATGGTGTAAAGAAGTATTGTTTCGATATTAGAGTTCATATTGACCTTAAGTTGGTTGTTAGTTGTTAAAATCCGGACAATACAAAAAAAGCTATAAAACGCAATAATTAACTTTTAGAATTTATGAAAATAACCTTTATTTTTAAAGGCAATTTTTTCACCTTTTTCATCAATTATGTGAGATTTTACATTGTTAGAACAGATTTTACCTATTTTAGAAATTTTAACACCTAAGTTTTTTGCTATTTTGTTGATGATTCTAGATTTAAAAGGATTAGCAGTAAAAAGTATTTGATAATCATCACCATTAGATACAAAAGATATTTTTTTAAGTTTTTTTTGTAAAAGTAATTTTTTTAGATTATTTGAAATCGGTATTGAATTTAATCTTACTTTATAAGACAATTTTTGATTATTAATAAGTTTTTCCAAATCACAAATTATACCATCTGATATATCCATAGATGTATTAGCAAAAGATAATAGTTTTTTTGATAAATCAATATTTAAATTTGGAAGATAATATTTTCTTATAAAATAGTTTTTTAATTTTTTATTAATATTAATCTTGTTTTTTAAAATCATTAATCCAGCAAAACTATCACCTAGGTTACCAGTTACATAAATATCATCATTAATTTTAGCATTATTTCTAAAAACAATATTTTTTGAAAAACCTATTGAAGTAATAGTAAAGCTTAATTTGTTAGAAAAAGTTGTATCGCCTCCACAGAGGTTGATATTATATCTATCTTGTTCTTGTTTCAAAGCATTTGAAATTTTTTTTAAATTTTTTGATGAAAAATATTTTTTATTACCAGATCCTGAAATAAAATAATATTTAGGTTTAACACCTTTGCATATAAGATCAGATATGGATGATCTAATAATTTTTTTAATGACTAATTCTGGTTTTTTAAAATCAATGAAATGAATATCTTTAATATATGTATCAATAGATACAGCAAGCTTTCTTGATTTATCAAAAAAAATATCATCATTTAAATTCAATGATCCTTTATTTTTAACCGACAATTTTTTGAAATACTTTTTTATTAAAGTAAATTCATCCATTGGATAGTCTTATATTTTTAGCAACGTTATCTAATAATGCATTTAAATATTTCGTTTGAGAATCATTTAAAAAATAGTTTGATGCGTACAAATATTCTTTTATAATGATATTTATTGAAAGATTAGGTTTGTATAAAAGTTCATAAGTTGCAGATTTTAAAATGATTTGAAAAACTTTATCTAACTTCTCAAAAATAAATTCTTTGTCTAAATTTTTATCTATCTCTTCTACTAACAATTCATCACGCTCAATAGTACCCGAAACAATATCTTTAATAAATTTTTTAAACCTATGTTTAGGAAAGATTAATTTTTCATCGTTATTAAAAAATTTTCCATAAAGCTTTTGTATTATAATTACTCTAGGATTATTTTTTGGACTATAGAAGGTTCTCATTTTTGAGACAAAACTGATAAAATAGCCTTTGCAGCTTCAGCACCTTTTTTTTTTCTATTTTTAGCTTGTTGCAAGTTCAAACATGTAATAATTCCGTTTCCAATAGGTTTTTTTGATTCAATTGAGATTTTCATAATCGCATTTGTCGATGCTTGAGATATGAAATCAAAATGTGGAGTTTCACCTTTAATTACACAACCAAGAGCAATAAAAGCATCATATTTTTTTATATTTTTTGATATAGTAACTGGTATTTCAAATACACCAGTAACATCTATAATAGTAATTCTACTCTTTTTTGGTAATATTTTTTTAGCACTTCGCAGTAAACCTAATGATATATCATCATAATATTTAGCATTAATTATTAAAATTTTTTTATTCATTATATAAGTTCTTGTTTTGTAATCTTTATATCATATCCTTCTAATCCAATAACCTTTTTTGGTGATTTTGTAATTAAAATCATTTTCTTTATTTTTAGATCTTTGATTATTTGTGCTCCAATACCATAATTTCTAATTAATTTATCATTACCTTTTTTATAAAAATTCTTATTTTTATAATCTTTTAATGTTTGTGTAACTGATTTAAGATTAGTATCTTTTATAAAAACTAGTACACAATTATTAAAATTTTTAAAATAATTTAAAGTTTTATTAAATGAATTAGGTAGTTTTTGACTAATTAGATAGTTTTGAACAACATTTGAGGAAATTACCCTAACTCTTGGAACAATATTTCTTTTTAAAGATCCTTTTACAAGGGCAAAATGTTCTGACCCATCTAATAAGTTTTCATAAATCTTTATCTTATATTTTTGATTTTTGACTTGAATATCTGAAGATTTTTTTAATTTTATTAGTTTTTCTTTTTTTAATCGATAAGAAATTAGATCTTCAATTTTTCCAATTTTCAAATTATGTTTATTTGCAAAATTGAATAGATCTTGACCTTTTGCCATTGTGCCATTTTCATTCATGATTTCACATATAACTGCTGAATTATTTTTTTTTGCTAATTTAGAAATATCAACTGAAGCTTCTGTGTGACCTGCTCTTACAAGCACACCACCATCTTTAGCAATTATTGGAAAAACATGTCCAGGTGAAACAATATCTTTTTTATTTACATTTTTTTTCGAAGCTATGTTAATTGTTCGAGCTCTATCTTTAGCTGAAATTCCAGTTGTGATACCTTTTTTTGCTTCAATTGAAACTGTAAATGCAGTTTTATTTCTTGATTGATTGATAGATGACATAAGTGACAAGTTTAATCTTTTAGCTTGTAGTGTATCTAGAGCTAAACAAATTAATCCTCTTCCATACTTTGCCATAAAATTTATTTTTTTAGCATTTATATCTGATGTAGAAAAAACTAAATCACCTTCATTTTCTCTTTTTTCGTCATCAACCAAAATAAACATTCCCCCTTTTTTGGCTATCTTAATTATTGTTTCTATTGATGAATAATTACTTTTTGTCATTAAAAAAATTTTTCACATATTTTGAGAGAATATCAACTTCTATATTAACTAGATTACCTTTTTTAATTTTTGATAGATTGGTTAGTTTTAATGTATGAGGAATAACCCAAATTTGAAAACCTTTTTTCGTTATTTTTGAAATTGTTAAGGATATTCCATTTATTGATATTGAGGCTTTTTCTATAAGATTCTTCTTTTCTTTTAAATTTATTTCAAAGTCAAAAAGATAAGATTGATCAATTTTTTTTATATTCAAAACTTTTCCAACTGTATCAACGTGACCTTGGCATATGTGTCCTGATATTTTTTGACCATATTTAAGTGGAAGTTCCAAATTAATATGATCGTCAATCTTAAGAAATTTGAATTTAGATCTTTTTATTGTTTCATTTGATAAGTAAAATTCCATTATTTTATCTTTTATTTTTATAAGGGTTAAACAAACACCGTCACAAGCTATTGAAACACCGATATCTTTTGTGGATAATTTGATATTAGATTTTATAAAGATATTTAAACCTTTTGGTCTTTTTAAAATCTTTTTTATAATACCTTTATTGAAAATAATTCCATTAAACATTTTATCTTATATAAACAGTAATTTTATCTTTGGCTAGTTTTGAACTTATCTCTGATCTAATTTTATAATTATTACTTAAAATTTTTTTTGACGTAAAAATTACATGTTTTTTGTTTTTAGGTAAATTTTTGAGGCTTTTAAACATATAAAATTGATTAATTAATCTGTTTTTTAGCATATTCTTTGTTAGCTTATCACCTCCCTCAATCAATAAATTTCTTATACCCAAATAAAATAATCTTTTTAAAATAATCTTCAAATCAAACTTTTGGCTACTATCTAATTTTGATTTAATCAAAATTATTCCCTTTTTCTCTAAAATTCTTATTTTGGTATGATTTAATGAGTTGTGAAAAATTATTGTATTATCTTTTTTAACTGTTTTAAAAATGTAAGTATTTAATTTTATATCTAAATTTTTGTCTAAAATAATTCTTTTTAGTGAAAAATTCTCATAACCTACTAGTCGGCAGTTTAATTTAGGATTATCAATATTTAAAGTATTGCTAGAAATCATTATTGCATCGTTTTTAAATCTTAAATAGTGGGATAATTTATCAGATAATTGGCTTGATATTCTTTTTGTTCCTTCACTGTAAATAAGATAATTTTTTGATAAAGCAATCTTGGCTGTAACAAAAGGCAACTTGTATTTTCTATTGACTATATATGAGTCATAAAGATCTAATACTTCTTTTTTTAATAAACCTTTTTTAACTTTAATTTTTTTTTTTGTTAATATTTTGAAACTTTTACCTTTTACTTTATTATCAATATCATTTATTGAATAAATAACTTCACTAATACCATTCTTAATAATGTTTTTTGTGCAAGGTGGTGTTTTTCCATAATGATTACACGGTTCTAAAGTGACATACATTTTAGAACCTGATAAATTTTGAAACGAATTACTAATAGCATTTGCTTCAGCGTGAGGGCGTCCATTATAACCTGTTTGACCAATTGAAACTATTTTATCATTTTTAATTATTAAACATCCAACTGATGGGTTTTCACCAGTTAGTCCTTTCCTAACTCTTGCCAAGCTTATAGCAAGCCTCATATAATTTTTATCCTTTGATGTGAATTTATCTTTTTTTGTAGACATCTAATTTGTCAACAAATTGCACAAAATCTTTCTCTTCTCTAAAATTTCGATAAACAGATGCAAATCTTACATAGGCTACCGGATCTAATTCTTTTAAACCTTCCATAACCATCGTGCCGATAGTATTAGTAGAGATTTCACTTTGACCTAATTCCTCTAGTGATCGTGATATTCGACTTATGAATTTTTCTGTAGTTTCTGTGTCTATTGGTCTTTTTTTTAATGCAATAAAAATTGATTTGGCTAATTTATCTCTATCAAATGCAGATTTTCTTCCATTTTTTTTTATAACCATAATTTCCCTATACTGAACTCTTTCAAATGTTGTAAAGCGTGCACCACAAACACACAATCTTCTTCTACGTATTGCAGTTCCATCTTCAGTTGGACGTGAATCAACAACTGAGGTTTCACCCTTTTTACATATAGAACAAATCATTTATTCAAATTTTTATAAATCGGAAAATTAGAACATAAACTTATAACTTCATTTTTTACTTCATTTTCTACTTTACTATTATCTTGGGGATTTTCAGATAAACCTTTTATAACTTTTGTAATTAATTCTCCAACTTTTTCAAATTCCTTTAAACCAAAACCTCTAGTTGTTGCAGCTTGAGATCCTAGTCTTACACCCGATGTAATCATTGGTTTTTCTATGTCGAATGGTATTCCATTTTTATTACAAGTAATATTAGCTCTACATAAACTTTCTGCAGCTAAATTTCCCTTTACGTTAAATGGTCTCAAATCTACTAACATTAAATGAGTATCAGTACCACCTGAATAAATTTTAAAACCATTATTTTTAAGAGTTTCTGCTAAAATTTTTGCATTCGCTAAAACATTTTTAATATAAGTTTGAAATTCAGGTTTTAAGGCTTCAAAAAACCCCGCAGCTTTTGCTGCTATAATATGCATTAGTGGTCCTCCTTGATATCCAGGAAAAACTGCTGTATCAAATTTTTTACCTAGATCAACATCATTAGATAAAATTATACCACCTCTTGCACTTCTGAAAACCTTATGAGTGGTTGAGGTTACTACATGAGCATATTCACATGGATTGGGATATCCTTTTCCAGCAACTAAACCAGAAAAATGTGCCATATCAACCATTAAGTATGCACCAACTTTATCAGCGATTTCTCTAAATTTTTTAAAGTCAATAACTCTAGAATACGCGCTGCCTCCAGCAATTATAAGTTTTGGTTTATGTTTTAAAGCAAGTTTTTCAACATTATCGTAATCAATAAGTTCAGATTTTTTATCAACATCGTAACTTATCGCATTAAACCATTTACCAGACATGGAGATTTTTAAACCATGAGTAATATGCCCACCAGAATTTAAACTCATTCCCATGAATGTATCATTAGGTTTTAATAGAGCTAAAAACACAGCACCATTAGCTTGTGCTCCAGAATGAGGCTGCACATTTGCATATTTACAGTTAAAAAGTTTTTTTATTCTTTCTAAAGCTAATTGTTCAGCAACATCTACATGTTCACAACCATTGTAATATCTTTTACCAGGATAACCTTCGGCATATTTATTTGTTAAAACAGAACCTTGTGCCTCCAGAACTGCCTGCGAGACAATGTTTTCAGATGCAATTAATTCTATGTGATTTTGTTGTCTAATTAATTCATCATTAATAGCTTTAAATAAATCTGGATCCGACTTTGATAAACTTTTTTCAAAAAAATCTTGATAGCTTGAATTTAAATATTTTGTTTCACTAGACATTTTTTTATTATATCTTTCTTATTCTTTTTTGGTGTCTACCACCTTCAAACTTAGTATTTACAAAAACTTCAATACATTTAAAGGCAATATTTTTTTTTATTAATCTAGATCCCAATGTAATAATATTTGCATTGTTATGCAATCTAGATAATTTTGTGTTTTTTAATGAATAACACACTGCTGCTCTTATTTTTTTATGCCTATTTGCTGCCATTGACATACCCATACCAGATCCACAAACTAAAATTCCCATATTTTTATTATTAATAGCTACTTTTTTACAAAGCTTATGTGCGTAATCTGGATAATTTACAGAAATTTTGGGGTCATCAGTACCTAAATCTTGAAATTTATATCTTTTAGAAAATTTTTTTTTAATTTGCTCTTTTAAATTATAACCAGCGTGATCAGATGAAATAAATATTTTTCTCAATTTAATTAAATTTGTGGTCTAAAACACATGCTACTAAATGAATTCTATTTTCTTCACCACCATTAAATGCATTATGGTATTTTGTGTTATTTGTAATCCATACAGATCCATCAGCTGGTAAATGTTTCGCAATATTGTCAATCACCATTATTGCTCCTGGATTTGTAATAATGGGAATATGTAATCTAGGTTCAGGGTCTCTATGCCAACTTAATGTAGATCTGGGTTGCTTAAGTAAAATTCTTACTCTACCCAATTTGTATTTTGATGACAAAATGTCAAAAACTTCCTTGAAGTATGTATTTTTATAATCATCAATAAACTCAGAATAGGCAGCTTCATTAATAACTTCATCTCTAATAACTTCTTTTCCTGATGCGTTAGGTTTTGTCCAAAAAATACCTCTAGCTTTATGTCCTTTTATTGAATCTGGGTCGCCAGGTATTTGTGTTAAGGATATTGCTCCAAAATTAGAGATGCCCTCAGGCCCACTAAAGTCTCTTATCTCAAGTATCTTTTTATAAGCATTTTGAAGTTCATTAATGTCAAATTTGACATCTTGTTTTTGAAAATCATTAAAATTTAAATTCATATGATTGTTTAATATCGTTTTTAAGTTATATTTGTATATAACATTTGTCGCATATAACAAATACATTTTAAGATGATTACAGGAAAATTTCCAGCTTTGAGACTTAGACGCAGTCGAAAAAATGATTGGTCTCGAAGATTGGTTGAAGAAAACAATCTTACACCTAATGACTTCATTTTGCCTATATTTTTGATTGATGGAAAAAATAAAAGAGAATCCATAAATTCAATGCCAGGTGTTTACAGATATTCATTAGATAAGATAAGTTCTATTGTTGAAAAAGCAATAGATAATGGTTTACCTATGATTGCATTATTTCCTTATACACAAAAAAAAATGAAAAATACTCTTGGAACAGAAGCTTTGAATGAAAATAATTTAGTTTGTAGAGCATTACAATTAATTAAAAAAAGATATAAAAATGAAATTGGTATCATGTGCGATGTCGCTCTTGATCCTTATACCTCACATGGTCATGATGGTTTATTAAATAATAAATATGTTCTTAATGATGAAACGATTGAAATTTTGATTAATCAGTCTTTGTTACAAGCACAGATGGGCTGTGATGTTATTGCACCTTCTGACATGATGGATGGTAGAATTGGTGAAATTAGAAAGGCACTTGATAAAGGAGGTTATAAAATGACACAAATTTTATCTTATGCAGTAAAATATGCTTCGAGCTTTTATGGTCCCTTTAGAGATGCTGTTGGTTCGAAAAACATTTTAAAAGGTGATAAAAAAAACTATCAGATGGATTTTAAAAATAGCGATGAAGCCTTAAGAGAAGTTTCTCTGGATATTAAAGAAGGTGCTGATATGGTTATGGTTAAACCAGGTTTACCATATCTCGATATTATAAAACTTGTTAAAGAGACCTTTAAAGTTCCAGTAATGGCTTATCAAGTATCAGGTGAATATTCACTACTAACAAATGGAATTAATAAAGGTCTAATTGATAAGACGGTTGTTTTAGAAAGTTTAATAGCATTTAAAAGAGCTGGAGCTAATGCAATAGTCACTTATTATGCTGATAAATTGGATAAAATTCTTAAATAACTATTTTAAAGTGTTAATAAATTGTAACCTACTTATAGGTTGATTTAAATTATTTGGTTTTAAAATAGATTTTTCTAAGTAATCACTAACTAATTTTAATCCACTCAATAAAGTTTTTAAATCCTCTGATGCTTGAGATTTATCAATTAGAAAATTTGGAATTATTTTTTTTTCATTTAGTGACCTTGAAATATACATTTTTTTATCCCCTACTATTTTTTTATCAACTAAATTTTCAAAATCCAAATCATATCCAAGTGCTTTAAATAATTCTAATTCCCAAAGTATGTAATTTTTAATCCAATTTTTATTTTTTAATAAATCATAGAATTTATCTATTAAGAGAAAAATTGATTGATTTTTTTGTGACTCAGCAGTCAATAACTTTATCAAGTGCATGGCAGATGAAATACATGATAATTTTTGATGATTATCAAAATAAAATGGTGATAAAGCTTCTTTAATTTCAACTTTGAAATATCCAATTCTATTAGTGGTTTTTGAGTTATAGTTTACATGAAGTTTATTACCGATTTGAAGATAATTTTTAATTTTTTTGGAAGTACCACCAAATATTATACCAGAAATTTTCCCAAAATTTTCTGTATAAATTTCTGATATTAATGAATTTTCGCTATATTTATTTTTGCTTAATAAAAAACCTATATCGTCCCAAATCATAAAATTTTAATATTTTGCAAACATTTTATTGCAGCATTTTGTTCAGCATCTTTTTTAGATTTACCCTCTGATATATAAAATTTAGTATCTAAAAGTTTTACACCAACTTTAAAAAGAGGTTTATGTCTTGGCCCAGTATTTGATACCAACTTATAAATTGGTAATTGTTTAAATTTTTTGAGTGAGTATTCTTGTAATTTAGTTTTAGCATCTATTTGAGTTATTACGCTATTCTTAATATGTTTGGACCACAAATTTAAAATAGTTTTTTCAGCTATTATGAAACCTTTATCCAAATATATAGATCCAATTAAGGCTTCACAAGTGTCTGATAAAACCTTATCCTCTATAAGATCTTTTTTATTTTTAGATTTTAATATCAATACAAACTTATTTAACTCAATATTTTTAGCAATTTCTAAGCATGTTTTCTTGTTAACTAATGAAGCAAATTTTTTATCTAAAATACCTTCTTTTTCATCAGGATAAATTTCTAAAAGTTTTTTAGCAATAACAAGACCCAAAACACGATCACCTAAAAATTCTAATTTTTCGTTGTTATTATCTTTGTTAAAACTTTTATGTGTTAAAGATTTAATTAGTAAATTTTTATTTTTAAAATTAATTTTAATTTTTCTTTCTAAAAGATGATAATTTGTTATCATTATTTTATTCTCTTAAAAAATCTATCAAATCTTAATGTTTTATGCCATTTCCAAAATGAAAAAATACTTCCTTTAGATCTATCAGAAGAAAAAAAGATGAATTGTGCTTTACCAACTAAATTATCTTTGTGTACATAACCTACACTAGTTAAAAATCTGCTATCTTTGGAGCAATCTCTGTTATCACCTAAAAAAAAATAATGATCCTCTGGAACTACAAAAATGTCAGAATTTTTGAACGAGTTATTTTTCAAATAAACAATATTATATTTTTTTTTCTTTTGCAGATGTTCTTCAAATGTAAAAACCTCAATAGTTCTCCTTCCACAATAAATTAAATCATTTTTTGCTATTCTTGATTTTAATACCTCACTATTATTAATATATAGATTTGAATCAATAAATTGGATCTTGTCACCGGGTAAACCTATTAGTCTTTTAATATAATCAGTTCGGTTATCTGCAGGTGTTTTAAATACAATAACATCACCTTTATGTGGAGTTTTTGAAAATATTCTCCCATTAAAAATCGGAGGGCTAAATGGAAATGAATGTTTACTATAACCATAGGAGTATTTAGTAACAAAAAGTCTATCTCCAACTAATAAATTTGGTTCCATCGAGGATGAAGGTATGTAAAAAGGTTGAATAAATAATGATCTAATTATTAAGGCAATAATTAATGCATAAAATAAAGTTTTAATATTTTCTATATAAAATTGTTTATTAAACATTTTTAAATTTGTAAAATTGTAAATGCCACTGAGTAATCTTTTTCATCAGAAATTGAAAGAAATAAATCATATTTATTAGTTTTAAATTTTTTTTTAATAACTTCATCAATTTTTTTTGATTTAAGAAAATAAGGCTGACCTAATTTATCATTTAAAATTTCGATATCTTTAAAATTTAAACCATTTCTAAAACCAGTGCCTATTGATTTAACTAAAGATTCTTTTGCAGCAAATCTTTTAGCAAAAAAATTAGCTTTATTAATAAACTTTTTTGCAGCAATAATTTCATTTTTGCTAAAAGTTCTCAAAATAAAATTATTGTTTTTCAAAAGTGATTTGATTCTTTTATTTTCAATAATGTCCACACCTATGCCTAATGTTTTCATAATTATCTAATAATTTTTTTAAAGTTTCTAATAACTTTTTTTAAGCCAAAAAAAACAGACTCTCCGATTAAAAAATGTCCAATATTAAATTCCCGTATCCCATCTATTTTTGTTAATATTTTAGTTGTTTTGTAATCCAGACCATGACCTGCATGAACTTCAATATTCAATTTTTTCGCAAGTTTTACGCATTTTTTAATTTTTTCAAGTTCATTAAAATAATTTTTTTTGGATTTTACTAAATTTGATAGTTTTCCCGTATGAATTTCAACACAATCTGTTTTAATTTCTTTTGATAACTTTATATCTTTTAATGATGGGTTAATAAATAAACTGGTCCTTATCTTTTTTTTTTTGAATTTTAAAACAATTTTTTTTATCTTTGTTTTATTTTTAAATAAATTTAAACCACCTTCAGTTGTTACTTCATTTCTATTTTCAGGTACAATACAAATATAATTTGGTTTTATCTTTAATGCAGTTTTAATAATCTCAGAATTAGTTGATGTTTCCAAATTTACTGGTAAGTTTTTCTTTAAACAAATTTTTTTTGCATCCAAATCATTTATATGTCTTCTATCCTCTCTTAAATGAATTGTTATAGAGTCTGCACCATACTTCTTAACAACTGTTGCTGCTGATGCAGGATCAGGATGTTTTTCTCCCCTTGCATTTCTTAAAGTTGCAATATGATCTATATTTACACCTAGTTTTTTCACTTGATGAATCTACTTCCAGGTGTTGTGATAGGGATTAGCTTTAATTTTTTTGGTATTTGAGATGAGCTATATGTTGGAACATCTATTTTTAAGTGTGAAACAATTTTTTTCTTTATTTTTAATGTTTTTTTATTTGATCTATCAATTATAGAGGCAAAACCTAGAGCCTTTCCTTTTGCTTTTATTATTAATTTTTCACATTCCATACTTGATTTTCCTGTTGTAATTACATCTTCGACTATTAAAACTTTTGCACCTTTTTTAATTCTAAAGCCTCTTCTTAAAACAAACTTACCATTTAATCTCTCACAAAAAATAGTCTCTTTTTTTAAAAGTTTTCCTATTTCATAACCAATGATAATACCCCCCATTGCTGGTGATAAAATCAAATCGATCTTTTTATAGTTTCTTTTAATTTTATTTGCTAACGATTTGCATATTTTTTGAGCCGTATTTGGAAAACTTAATAACTTTGCACATTGTATGTATTTAGAAGAGTGAAGACCTGAAGATAATATAAAATGCCCTTCTAAAAGAGCGTTAGTTTTTCTTAAAATATTTAAGGATTTTTTGAGTGAAAGCATTTCTTTTATCCTCGTGTCTAATTATTTTAAATTTTATACCTTTTTGTTTCAGCTCTGCAATAAAATTAGTGAAGTTTTTGAGGTCTCTTATAATAAGTTGAAATTTAAAATTGATGTAATTGGGGTTTTTACCCACCATTTCAAGATTTGAAATATTTAACTTATGTTGACCAATCAATGAACTTACATTGCCTAATTGCCCAGGTATATCTGGCAAAGAAATCCATAATGTTGTATTATATTTCTTTATTCTTTCTTGTTTTTGTTCACCTTTATCATGCCAGTATTTTCTAATAGCTGATCTCGCCTTTCCAGTTTTTGTAGTTGGTATCCAATGTAATGACGGCGAGTTATTTTTTGAAGTAATTATTTTTACTGTATCTCCATTTCTAAGAATTGATTGTAATTCATCTTTATTACCATTGATTTCACACCCTATAGCAGTATCTCCTATTTTTGTATGAACAGCATAAGCAAAATCTATAGGTGTGGCGTCTTTTGGAAGTTTTATTACTGATCCTTTTGGTGTAAAACAGAAAACGTTTTCCTGAAACATTTGTAATTTCGTATATTCGTATGAATGTTCAGGATTTTCATTTTTCTCTATTATTTCTACTAAATCTTTTAACCAATCGTATTCTTTCCAAGTTAAAGAATTAAACCTTTCAGATGATTTATATTGCCAATGAGAGGCAATACCTCTTTCAGCGAAATCGTGCATTTCTTTCGTTCTAATTTGAATTTCTATTGGTTTTTTGTATGATCCTATTATAGAAGTATGAATTGATTTATAACCATTAATTTTAGGGGAAGATATGTAATCTTTAAATTTACCTGGTATGCAATTCCATTTTTTATGTAATACGCCTAATGTTTTGTAACAATCATCTACATTTTCTAAAATAATTCTAAAACCAATAATATCTGTAATCTGTTCCAAGGAAACTCTTTTTTTTTGAACCTTTCTCCATATAGAAAATGGAGTCTTTTCTCTTCCATAAATTTTGGATTGAATGTGATTGATTTCTAAAAATTTATTTATTTCATTTGATAGTGTTTCGAAGATATCTTTTTTATCTAATTTAATTTCATCTAATCTATTTTGAATTAATGATCTTGCTTGATTGTTGAGTACTTCAAATGATAAATCTTCCAGTTCATCTCTAATTCTATGCATACCCATTCGATCTGCTAATGGAGCATAAATTTCCATCGTTTCTTGAGCTATTCTTTTTCTTTTATCTAAATTTTTTATTGCTTTTATAGTTCTCATATTGTGTAAACGATCAGCAATTTTTACTAGCAAAACTCTTATATCTTTTGATGTTGCTAAAATTAACTTTCTAAAATTTTCTGCCTTAGAATTTGATGATGCAGCGTTTTCTAAAGCGGAAATTTTAGTTACACCGTCAACTAAATCTGCAACCTCACTTCCAAATTCACCTTTAATTGTTTCATAAGTAGCAAATGTGTCTTCTATAGTATCGTGTAACAAACCTGTGGTTATAGTTGCACTATCCAATTTTAATTCTGTTAAAATATTTGCTACTTCAATTGGATGAACAGAATATGGGTCTCCAGATTCTCTTTTTTGATTCTCATGAGCTTTAACAGCAAAATCATATGCCTTATTTAATTTCTCAGGATTTAAAAATTTATTATAAATTTTTACTTTTTTTATTAATTCTTGTGAATTTAACATAATTTATTATACCATTAATTCAAATTTGTTTAATAGAACTAATGTCTCTATTTGATAAAGAAAAAATAAGGTCTTTTATATGACGTTTAGAAACTGGATGATTCCAATCTTTATTTATTTCAAACAATGGTATTAATACAAAATTACGATTATGCATTCTAGGATGTGGTAAATTTAAATATTTTTGAGTTATTTTTTTTCCATAATCTATAATGTCAATATCACATATACGTGGTGAATTTTTAGAACTCTTTTTTCTACCTAAGGCTTTTTCGATACACTTACAAATAGAGAGTAATTTTAAAGCACTTAAATTTGTCTCAATTTCGAGAACAATATTATAAAATTTTGGAAAATTTGGATTAGGCCAAGAATATGTTTCATAATAACTAGAAGATTTGATTAATCTGATTCCGTTTTTTAAAAGTCTAGATTTAGATCTTTCTATATTATTAAATCTATTTCCAAGATTTGACCCTATGCTCAGATAAACAGGTTTAACTAGTTTTTCTAATAAATCTTGCCTTATCACGATCCCAATCCCTTCTTTTTTTTGTGGCTCTTTTGTCAAATTGCTTTTTTCCCTTAGCAATAGCGAGCTCAATTTTTGCTCTACCCTTTTTAAAATACATTTTTGTAGGTATAATGGTAAAACCATCTCTTTGCATTTTTCCGATTAATTTATTTACTTCTTTTTTATTTAGTAAAAGTTTTCTTTCATCTAAGGGTTTGTGATTTGAATAACTTGCTTGCTTATAAGCTGCTATGTGTGAATTTATTAAAACTAACTCTCCATTTTTTTCAATCGCATATGAATCGGCAATATTAACTTTTCCTTCTCTAACAGATTTTATTTCAGAACCTTTTAATACAATTCCTGCCTCTAAAAATTTTTCAAAAAAATAATTAAAAGAAGCTTTCCTATTTAAGCAAATAATTTTTAAACCTGAATTGGTTTTTTTTATCATTAAATCAATTTAGATGATTCAAGTGCTTTTTTAATGATATCTTTAGATTTATTTGTTACTTTTACAAGTGGAAGTCTAACATCGTCTTCACAGAGATTTAATAATTTGGCAGCATACTTAACTGGACTTGGATTGCTTTCAATAAACATTGCGTGATGTATAGGTTGCAAAATTTTATCTAATTTTTCAGATTCATTTTTTGAATTTTCATTTGTACCAACAGAATTTTTTTGAAATTTGGAACATAGATTGGGTGCAATATTAGCTGTAACACTTATTGCACCAACACCACCCCTTCTATTAAATTCAAGTGCATTATCATCATTACCAGTAAGCTGAATAAAATCTTTACCCATTTTTTTTATAGTTTGATTAACTCTATCTAAATCTCCAGTAGCATCTTTAACACCAACTATATTTTTTAACTCAAATAATCTTGCCATAGTGTCAACAGTCATATCTATGACTGAACGTCCTGGAATATTATATATTATAATTGGAATTCCACATTTATCATTTATTGATTTATAGTGCTGATATAAACCCTCTTGAGTGGGTTTATTGTAATATGGGGTAACTATGAGGGCACCATCTGCACCTATTTTTTCAGCATGAGTGGTTAATGATATGGCTTCTTCAGTTGAATTTGAGCCTGTACCAGCAAAAACAGGCAGCTTGCCATTACTTTCCCTAACACACAATTCAATTACCTTTTCATGCTCATCATGGCTTAACGTTGGTGATTCTCCCGTTGTACCAGCTGGAACTAGTCCATTAGTACCATTTTTGATATGAAAATGAATTAACTTGATATAAGTTTCCTCATCAAGCATATTATTTTTAAATGGGGTGACTAAAGCTACATTTGAACCTTTAAACATAAATACTTATAACATAGTTTATAGATTCATGTAGTAAAAGATTATGTT
>MDSV01140890.1_pt1 | contig 20974 bp, 16 predicted proteins | sample 810851 | NCBI WGS metagenome assembly MDSV01 (sample SAMN05326640, study PRJNA326480) | marine metagenome | isolation source: seawater | place: Atlantic Ocean: North East | collected 2012 | reverse complement strand
GCACGCTCACCCGAAAGCGTGACGGCGGCGCAAAGGGGTCGGACTGCACCTTGTCGCAGGTGATGCTGAAGCGGCCCATGTTGTACTCGACGCCCTCGATGTCACGGTAGGAAGGGTACGGCCGGCCATCGATTTGCAGCAGCGACGCGCGCAGCTCCGCCCCGGAGCGGGCGGGGCCCGTGCTTGCCGGCTGCGTCCAACCCTGCTCGCCCGCAGCCTCCACGCCGCCGTCGCCATAGCCGCCGCCGCCGCCCTTGCCATAGCCGCCGCCCTTGCCCTTGCCATAGCCGCCGCCGCTCCCTCATCTCCCGTCGTGGCTCTCATTCTGCCCAGTTCATTTTTCTTCTGTGTCGCATTACGTATTATCTCATCCTGATGAGCCATTAGTTTATTAATATCGTCAGATTTAAAAAATCCGTCAAATATTTTGCCATTATCTTCATTTAATTCAAAACGTATCTCTTTATAATTATCTTCACCTTGATGTATATTTATACCAAAGTCTTTTAAAGTATCTATTAAACTTGCCATATTATCTGCATTATTTATTACATTGTCTATTTCGCGGATATTTTGGTTTGATTGGTTGATATCATTAGGAGATAAACCTAATTTTTTCATAATTATATCTATATCTTTAGAAGTTACATTTTTGCTACACCTAGTAGTTAATTCAGTGTTTCTCACTTCTATGTCTCGTATATAATGGTCCATCCATAGAGAAGTCCCAAATCTCACTATAGTGAGTTTATTTGCGTTACCGTTATTAATCATCTGTTTTTGCAGTGATATTTTTATTGGTTTACCTATATCTTTGTCATTTAATTTCGTAATACGGTCGCCGATAATAAAATTATTATTATAATTGGAATGCAATTGTTTTTCAATGATCACGCCGAAAGCATCAACCGTAAAACCCAAATTCTCCGCACCAAGAGAAAAATTTATATCTAAATCATAATATTCAGGACCCTTTTGTGTTATCTTCGCCTCCGTCTCCTTATTATCCTCATCTTCCCCCGACTGCACCTCCTTCCTCATATTATCCACCATAGTGTCTATCTCCTCATAGCTGACGCATTTTACCAATTTATCTTTGAAATCTTCTATCGCTTTATAAGCGTATACCTGTTCAATTTTGTATAATTTATAACTTTCTATCGCAGTAGTTAAGTTATACTTCTTACCTTCATGAATTTTCGATTTCTTAAGTTTACGTACCGGATTATATCTATAAGGAGTTGCTTGTTTATCTTCAATTGTTGCCTTGGTCAAGTTCATTTTCGCGTGAAACACCGCCTCATTCGCTTTTATCTTTTTCTGGATCAACTCCTTTATTAAATTTAGTATTCTACCTTGATTCCTATTAGCTTGAGCTGTCTTTACTTGCTTATTAAATATCTTCTCGGCAGCATCCACCTTCTTTTGCGCCATCTCGATTAACTTATTTGCGAGCATTTTTTTTTTATTAATGTCTTTTGAAGATTTATTATCATCTCCATCACTCATCGCTATATTCTTCGCATCATACGCTATACTCCTATTCAATTGTGCTTGCTTCATTATTAACATGTTATTTTCTATTTCTTCCATAAACTGAATCAGCCCCAGTTTATCATCCTTATATTGTTTTGGTTCTTCATAAGTGTAGAATGTATCCGGCCAAGGCTTGTAGAATGTAACGATAATGTCCGGCATTTTATCACTCAAGATCACATTTGTCATACCATAACTAGTAATCACCTTAATATGTTTTTCGGGTTGGGCACCGAATGGTACCATGTATGATAATTTAACATTGGTGCCGAGTGGTTTCCCAACAGGAACAGCCCTAGTAAGAGAAGTAGGAGTGAATTCGGCAGAGAGAGCTTCCTGACTAGAAATAGTAGCACCAATACCAGAAGTAGGATCAGGAATAGTATTAGAATCAGCAGAGGAGACTAGCTGAGTAGAAAGAGAAGAACCAGTGATTTCGGCAGAGGGGGCGTTGGCGAGGGGGGCGGGGTCAGGCGGAATCGTGCCGCTCCCTTGATCTTGGGGAGCGGGCGGAATCGGAGGAGGCGCCGCCGGAAGAGCAGCCGCCGGAGAAGCAGCCTCTGAGGAGGGACCTGCGGCGGAGGAGGGTGAGGGTGAGGTGGGGGCGGCAGCGAGAGCTTCCTGACTAGAAAGAGGAGTAATAGCAGGAGAATTCTTGTCGGATGGATACAGGGTCGACCGTAGCTCCTTCATGGGCGTGACTAAACTCTGTATATTTTTCCACATGTCATCGTTATCGGGAATACTATCTATAATTTTTGCTTCAGCATCTGTTAATTGATCATCAGAATTACGTGCTTTAATACGTAAATAGTCTCCGATCATATTCCTCGCCCTCGCCACATCGCCTCTCCAACCCTTCACACTCGCTACCTTTTTCTTCGCTTCATTGACATTAGTATTTGCGTCTTGCTGCGCCGTCAAGTTCGTTTGCATCGTCGCCCGCGCCTCCTCGAGGTCGGCCTTCTCGCCGTCGGTAACCTCGCGCCCGAGCTCGCGTGCCATCGTGATCGCGTCGCGTTGACGTCTGTAGTCTTTAGTACTCTCCGTGCTATTCTTGTGTGCGGCGTCATATAATTTCTTCGCCGCCAGTAATGTCTTTTCTGCCTCGTCCTTTGCCTTAATCTTATAGTTCATTTTTTCTATTGCATTATTCATAGCATCTATTGTAGGTCTCGGCTTTGTCGGCGCTCCCCCTAGATATTTTTTATTGGCCTTTTTTGTTAATTTTATTTTTTTTATTAATTTTCTTTTTTTGTGTGTTTTTTTTTTATTAGCTGAATAAATTTTAATTCTTCTTCTTGTATATTTTTTTTTTCCATATTTATTAGATAATTTATTTTTTTTACTTTGTATCATTATATATATTAAATTATAATTAAAATATATTATAATTTGTATAATATATTTTAATTATAAATAATTATTTTGCTAAAAGTTTTCTTATTTTCATTAATTCAATTGCTTCATATGGACCACCATATTTACCAGGTTTATAAATATTAATTTTATAATCATTAGTTAATAATAATATATTATTGTATTCTTCATTATAAATATAAGATTCATTTTTTTGAATAGTAAATTTAGATGTTAATGCGATGGTTAAATATTCAGAATAAATTTTTTTATAATCAGTATCAGAAATAATATTTTTTTTATAATTTTTAACCATTTTTTCATAAAATATTTTAGCTAATTCTAAAGTTTTGGTTTCATCGTTATTAATTGTAAATTTATTGTAAATATCAGATAAATTATTAAATCTTATAGCATACATATAATGATCAATACTAGGCCATAAATTACCTTTAATTTCTAATTTTTCATTATCTTTATTAAATATCCAGCTGTTATCTAATTTTTTCCTCCAATCATTAATTTTAAATAATTTAATAACGTTAGGTAAAACTTTGTATTCTTTTTTAATAATTTCACCACTACCTTCGCCTAATTTTTTATGAAGAGATTTAGAATATATTTGAATAACAACATCATCATTAAATAGTTCTGATTTAGGCTTTTCAACTAAAGAATCATAATTAATATTATCTTTTAATATAACATTAGAAGTTTTGGCAAAATTTTTGAAATCAGGTATAAGTGAAAATAATGAATTATGAGATACCATACAAATATTTAAAATTTCTTCTTTAACTTTATAAGGCAATTCAATGAATTTAAAAGCAGATTTATTTATATTTTTATCATATGTAATTAATTTATAGTGTATATTATTTACATAATTAACAATTATATAATATTCAGGTTCAAATATTTGTTTTTGTTTTAATTTAATGTCAGCTTCACCACATTGTAAAACAAATGGATTATCAGATTGATCTTTATTAAAATTATCTTCTTGTAAAATTATAAATTTAATATTATATAATCTTTCTAATGTTGAAATAGCCCATACATCAGCCCAATAATCATGTGTAAGCATAAAATTTCTCAAATCATCTATGGTTTTAATATCTTTCATAAATTTAAATTCAGCAACTAAAGTATTAAATTCTTTATTTTGTTCAGTATATTCCATAATGTTAGTTAAATTAGTTTTAGCTTTTTCTAAAATTTCAGATTTATCATTAAAATTACCACTACCACCACCAATAGATCTATATAGTTTATGATTTTCTTTACATTCTTTTAAATGTTCCTGAGTTTTAATAAATCCACCATGATAGTGTTTATAAAACTCCATATATGTATTATATTGGTGATCATCTAAATTTTCAGATAATTTTTTTCTAATTTGTTTAACAGTAATATTTTTATATTTTTCAGAATTTAAAGAATTTAGTGCATCTCTAATTATGGCAAAAAAACAGTCTCCGCCGCCTTCATTATCAATTATAGAATATTTATGACTTTTAAAAAATAGATTAATCCATGTATCAGAGTCATTTTGTATGAAAGAAGAAATTTCGTGTAAACTTTCTTCTTTAGTTTGTTCTTTTAATAATATAAGTTCTTTACTAGATTGTATAGAAATATGACCAGTATCTTTTTTATTAATAACATCATCAATATCATTATCTAGATGACTATCATTGTCAGTATCATTATCAGTATCATTATCAGTATCATTATCAGTATTATGAGTATCATGAGTATCATCAGTATCATCAGTATCATCAGTATCATCAGTATCATTATCATGATCACTGTCTTTAAAAACAAATGAATCATCATGAAATTTATATTTTGTTGTAATATATAATTTAGAATATGTAAAAAACAAAGGATTATCTAATTTTTCAATAATAATATTACCATTAAGATCTAAACAATTACGATAATCGGTATTTTTTATTTCAAAAATTCCAATTTTTGAAACTAATTTAGTATTCTCAACTAAATAAATATTGAAATAAACAATATTATTATGAATATATTCAAAATTGGCGTTACCTAAAACAAATTTAACAATTTTATTAAAAATTTTAGCTCTATATGCATAACTTTCACCTTCATCGTTTTTATCGAGATTGTTTGTTTCTAAATAATTAATAGTTTTGTCTATTTTAGATTGAACCATTTATAATTATAAAAATAAGAAAATTTTATACTATAAAATAAAAAAAATATTTATTTTAAATATTTTTCTAGAATATCTTTATGAATAAAAATAATTTTATTACTAATACTTGGATAAGAATTATTTTTTAAATTAGCAATATAATTAATATTATAAATTATATCATCGTATTTTAATGTAATATTAGATGCAATTATAAATATAAATTCTGTAATAATTTCATTATAATATTTCATATCTTTTATTTTAATTTTAGTTAATAATTCATTTTGTAAATTATTAATAGTAGTAATAAAGATATCTATTTGTAATAATTCAAGTTTAAAACAAGAAATATAAAATTTAAAAAAACATTTATATTTATCTATAGTTTTATTATTATCAATAATAAGATTATCAAGAGGTTGTAAATGAAGAAAATTAAGATGTATATTTAAAAATATATCAATGTTTTTATTTAATAAATTCAAAAAAACAGAATTAATATTAATTAGACAGTATAGCAAATCAGAATACAATTTATTAAATATAGAATTGTTATAAATTAATGATTCAAAAATAAATAAATTAATTTTAGTAAAATCATATATATTATTATCATCAGATATAGATTTATAGTAACATAAAAATTCGTTTTTTAACTTATCATAATTATGATTAGTAATTTTATTTAATATTTTTCTAATATTAATAGTAATTAATTCATAATCAGATTTATTATTAATATCTTTAAGTCTATTAATTTTATAAGTATTATTATTAATATTTAATTTATGTAATGATTCTATTTCATTTTTATCATTATTATCATTATCATTATCATTATTATTAGTATTATCATTATCATTATTATTATTATTATTATGATTATTATCATTATTATCATTATTACTATTATTTTTATTTGTTTGAAAAGATTTTTTATAAAATTTTTTAGAATTTTTTATTCTACTTTTGTTTTTATTATAATAATTATTATTAAAATTAGGTCTTATATTATATACGGGTTTTTTAATATCGGATAATATAGTATCTAAATAATTTTGAACATCAATATCCAAATTATTATTAGAAAGAATATTTTCTGATATATTTTTAATATATTCTAGATCATATAGAGCCATATATATATATATAATTATATTGATTTTTTAAATTATATTAATATATATTTCGTTAATAAAATGAAAAAAATATATAATATATTTTAATGGATTTAATTTTAGAATTATTAATTTCGCGTAACGATTCTAAAAATTTTGATATATTTAATATAGAGAATCAATTTAATTTACCAATAGAATTAATAGATAAAAAAATAGAATTAAATAAAAATATAAATATTGATTTAGAATTAAGTGAATTTAAAGATAATATAGACATTTCAAGTAGTGAAATAGACGTATCTAATAATATATATAAAGAAAATTTATATTATTGTGTATTACAACCAAATAATACACTGGATAGATGTTTAGCATCTAAATGGAGTAAATATTATACAAATGATAAACAATATTTAAATGATACACAAATATTATTAAAAGATTTTAAAAAAAATGTATTTTTTGAAGATGAAAATATTTTGAATGAAAAAGTTTTTAATATATCAGAAGATATAATAAAGGATAATGGTTTTATAGATAAATATCAATATATAAGTTTACCTTATTTTAATAAATATAATAATAATGAAAATATAATGCAATGTTTATCAATATATAATTTAGCAAATCCAGTAATAAGTTTATTGTTACCGATAATATTATTATTATTACCTTTTTTTATAATAAAAATTCAAGGTCATAAAATAACAATAAATTCATATTTAGATCATTTAAAAAAAGTATTCAGTAATCATATAATAGGTCAATTTTTTACAGGTTTTTATGATGCACCAATTTCTACAAAAATCTATTTATTAGTAAGTATAGTTTTTTATATATTTCAAGTATATCAAAATGTTATAAGCTGTAGTAAATTTTATAAAAATATAAATTATATTATTAATAAATTATTAGATTTGAGAAATTATATAAATAATTCTATTAATAATTTCAAAAATTTATTAAAATATACAGAGAATTTAATAACATATAAAAAATTTAACGATAACTTAATTGAAAAAATAAACATATTAAATAATTTTTTATTAAAATTAAATAAAATTAAACAATATAATGTAAAGACAACATTTTTACAATTAGGAGATTTAATGGCATATTTTTATGAATTATATAATAATAATACTATTATTAGTAGTCTTTATTATTCATATGGATGTAATAGTTATATTGAAAATATAATAAATATTCAAAAACATATAAAAAATAAAAATATGAATTTTTGTAAATTTATAGATAATAATAATAAAACAAGTTTTAAAAATTCTTATTTTGGTAAATTATTAAAAAATAAAGATACTGATAGTGATACTGATAGTAAAATAGTAAAAAATGATTATAAATTAAATAATAATTTAATTTTAACAGGTCCAAATGCAGCGGGTAAAACTACTTTATTAAAATCTACATTATTTAATATAATTTTATCACAACAAATAGGTTGTGGTTTTTATGATAATGCTAATTTAAAAATATATGATTATATTCATTGTTATATTAATATACCGGATACATCAGGTAGAGATAGTTTATTTCAAGCAGAAGCACGTAGATGTAAAGAAATAATAGAATGTATAAAAGAAAATGGCAATAAAAATCATTTTTGTGTATTTGATGAACTTTATAGCGGAACAAATCCGGAAGAAGCAATTTCAAGTGCATCAGGACTTTTAAATTATTTAAATGAAAGAAATAATGTAAATTATATTTTAACAACACATTATTATAAATTATGTAAAAATATAGATAAAAATTTTGCAAAAAACTTTCATATGGAAATAATTAATAATGATAAAGATCATCAATTTACATATAAAATAAAAAAAGGTGTAAGTAAAATAAAAGGCGGATTAAAAGTATTAAAAGATTTAGAATATCCTGATGATATTATAAATTATGTAAAAAAGAATAAATAATGAGAGATTATAAATATAAAATTATTATTTTAATATTTCGTTTAACATTTAAAATAAAAATGTAAATAAAATTTAATGATTACATTATTAAATTTTATTGATACTGGATTTATAATTACTTTAGGACTTCTTATTTTATTATGTGGGGGCATAATGTTATATAGTTATAGAAGATTAAATATTTTAGAAAATAGCATTATCGAACATGGTAAAATTTTACAAAATTTTATATTTAATTATAATAATCAATTAAATAAAGATGTGAATATTATAAAAAAAAATTTTAATAAATCTTTAGATAATCATGATAATGATAATACTAATGATAATGATAATACTAATGATAATGATAATACTTATAATAAAATTAATGTATCAGATGATGAAGATGAAAATGACAATGATACTGACAATGATAGTGACAATGATAGTGATAATACTAATGATACAGATAAAAACAATGATGACACAGACGATGATACTGATTTAGATGATGATACTGATGACGATGATTGTAATGATAATAGTGACGATGAAAAAAATAATAATCAATCAGATAAAATAACAATTTCTAATAAAATAGAAAATAAAGATTTAATAGATATTAATGAAGCACTTTTAATAGATGATGATGAAGAATTTAATCTTACTGCTGATTCTAAAATAATAAATTTAGAAAATAATCCTGAAAGTAATAATAATGAAAATACATTAACTAATCCAAAAAAAAATATTAATAAAATGAAAGTAGATGAATTAAGAACATTAGTTGTTACTAATAATTTAACAGATAATAATACAGCAATTACATTAAAAAAAAGTGACTTATTAAAATTATTACAATAATTTTAAAAATATAAAATATATAAAATATATAAAATATAAAATATATAAAATATATAAAATATATATTATAATGAGTTGGGCAACTAGTTATAAAGCTTCAAATAATATTCATTTTAATTTTCCACCTTTAATGAATGATTCAAGAAATTATTCATATTATCAACCGGGTACAGATTTAGATAAAAAAATTAAAGAAGAAGAAAATATAAAAACCAATAGTGATTATAGAAAATATTTACAACAAAATTCTGAGGAAATAATTAAACAAAATAATTTTAATGCATTACAAAATATATCAGCAAATGTTTCAAAAAATAATAATTATGAATTTACACAGCCATATATTTTTGATTCTATATTATCGAATGATCAACCGTTTGGATATGAAAACAGTGATTTAAAAAATATATATTTATCTAGACAAGTATTAGAATCAAAAATGCATGCACCAAGATTTAATTTAAGTGAAAATTAATTAAAAAAAAAAATAATATTATTTTATATTATAAAATAATGCCTATCCCTATTCTAGATAATTTAATGGCTCCTTTAGGAAAAGAACATTGTATGATATATTATATATTAGGTTTATTGACATTTATATTTGCTTTTATAGCAGCTTTAAATGGATTATATCAAACATTAAATAAAAAAACTAGACAAACTGGTTTATTACTAATTCTAAACTCATTAACCATGTTCTTTATGTATTATTTATATAGAATAGTTTATTCAATATGTATTAAATCATTATAAATAAAATATTTAACATTTTAAAAGATTAATTTAATAATATAATATTAAATTAATGTTACCAAAAAAATCAATTTCACCAGTATAAAGATGATATACAAAAAATTATGCTGGAAAAAACAAAAAAAATAAAAAATATTAAAAAATATTAAAAAATATAAAAAAATGAATATTAAATATCTAATAATATAAATGAAAATATTAAGCATTGATATTGGAATAAAAAATTTAGCATATATTGTATTAGAGAGTAATAATAATAATTTTAATATAATAAAATGGGATGTAATTAATTTATGTAATACAATTTCTAATTGTTCATCGTGCATAAAAACTGCAAAATTTTGCAAAAATGACAATTTTTTTTGTAATATTCATAGTAAAAAATCAGAATATAAAATTCCAACAATTGATACTAAAAATATACACAAACTAAGTTTTAAAAATATAACATTAATTGCAAATGATCATAATATAAGTTATGATAAAAATATAAATAAAAACGAACTAATAGAATTAATTAAAAAATATTTTGAAAAAGATTATTTAGAACCAGTATTAAAAGTAAATGCAAATGATATAAAATTAATTGATTTAGGAATAAATTTAAGAAGTGAATTTAATAAACTTTTTTCTTCTAATGATATAGAGAGTTTTGATATTATATTACTAGAAAATCAAATTAGTCCAATTGCAAATAGAATGAAAACAATTCAAGGTATGTTGGCACAATATTTTATAGATAATGGTAATTATAATATAGAATTTATATCAGCATCAAATAAATTAAAAATATTGAACGATAATAAAAAAACAACATATAATGAGAGAAAAAAATTAAGTGTTGATTTTACAAAAAATTTACTTATAAAAAATAATTTAAATAGTAATTTAGATTTTTTTTGCGAAAATAAAAAAAAAGATGATTTATCAGATTGTTTTCTACAAGGAATTTATTATTTAAATTTGTATAATAAAATAATTTTATAAAAATTAAAATTAATATATATTTAATTCGTATTACTTAAAAATTAAACTTCTATTTTAAACATAATATAATATGGATGTTATAGAACTTAGTCCAGATATAATTGAAATAGATGATTTAAAGATGGATAATGATTTAATAGAAGATATAAGACCATCTGTTAATTTTGGAACAGGAATAGAATTATTAATGAATGATAAAAAAAATGAAAAAAGTAATAGTAATAATTCAAATATAGGAATAGACGATATAACAAAATTAGAAGATGAGTTAAATGATTTAACAAATACAGTGGTAGATAAACCTCCATATGTAGAAAGTAAAGAACAAGAAGATACATCAAAAAAACTATTTGGTAATATATTTAGTAGTAAAAAAGACGGATCAAGCGTAAAAGAAATATCTGATAATGATAAAGACTTTTCAAATTTAGGTAAAGCAACTTCAAATATGAATGAAAATAAAACATGGGATGGTTATGGTAAATTTAATAATGTACCAGTTAACTTAGATAAAACAAATAAAAAGCCAGAATTAACACAAGAAGAAGAATTAAAAGAAAAATTTAAATATTTGCGAAAATTAGAAGAATTAGAAAAAAAAGGTGTGTCAGTAAGTAAAAGATACAATATGGATTCAAATTTAGAAGAAATGATAGGGGAATACGAGACAATAATAGCAGAAAAAGAAAGAACTAATTCAGTTAAATTTCAAGGCAAAATGATGATGGCATTTATAACTGGAATAGAATTTTTAAATAATAAATTTGATCCATTTGATGTAAAACTAGATGGATGGGGAGAACAAATAAATGAAAATATTGAAGAATATGATGATATATTTGGGGAATTGCATGAGAAATATAAATCTAAAGCAAAAATGTCACCAGAATTAAAACTTTTATTTCAATTAGGTGGTTCAGCAGTAATGGTTCATATGTCAAATACTCTATTTAAATCAGCAATGCCTGGTATGGATGATATAATGAGACAAAATCCAGAATTAATGAAACAATTTACATCTGCAGCAGTAAATACAATGGGAAATAATGGAAATCCTGGTTTTGCGGGTTTTATGAATAATATGTTTGGTGGGCCATCTACACAAAATGATTCAGGATTAGGATTTGGAGGTTCTAGAAATATGGAAATGCCCGAAGTTATAAATGAAGGTCCATTGCCTGAACCAGTTGAAACAAAACTACCAGATAGAAGCAAAAGAGTAGCAAATATTCCAAATAGACCAGATATAATGACTGCTAGGGGTGGTGTATCTATTAATAATAATCAAGGTGATATAAATAATGAAGAACGAATTGCACGCCCAGAAATGAGAGGACCATCTACTAAACAAAATGAAATAAATTCATTATTAAATAATATCAAACAAAAACAAGTAAATGTGGATAATAAAGAATCATCTACAATCAGTGTAGAAGATCTAAAAGATTTACATAATGCAAAATTAGCAAAACCAAAAAGAAAGCAAAAATCAGATAAAAATATAGTGTCTTTAGATATTTAAAGATATTTATTATTATCATTAGAAATAATAATTATTTATAATTATTAATAATTATTATTAATTATTGTTATTAGAATTAATAACAGACAAACTATATTCTATTAAATGATTTCTTTGTTTCATTGACAGATATTTTATAGGTGCTAATTTTACATATGAAATTTTATCTTTTTTTACAATCAACTGTATTGCTGGTTTCTTTGGCGTGGAAGGCATTATATTTGTATATAAATATATATTAACTTTATATTTAAAATATATAATTAATAATATTATATAAAATAAAAATTGATAAATAATAATAAAAATTGAAAAATGATAATAAAAATAAAAAAATAAAACATAAATAATAAAATTATGATTAATAATAATAATGATAATAATGATAATAATAAAATTTTTATATTAGTTGATACTAGTTATTGGATTTTTTATAGATATTATGCGATACATCAATGGTTTAAACATTCTAAACCAGATGAACAATTAGAAAACCCATATAATAATAAAGATTTTGTAGATAAATTCATAAAAACATTTAAAGATTCATTAAATAATTTAATAAAAAAACAAAAATTAAATAAAAAAAATTTAGACAATGATATAACAATTATAGCAGCACGGGATTGTCCTAGAAAAGAAATATGGCGGAATGAATTATATGAAGATTATAAGAAAACAAGAGAAAAAGATGATAGTTTTATGGGGGGACCATTTTTCAAAATGGTCTATGATAATGAAAATAAAATTATATATGATAGCGGTGTTAATTATATTTGTAAATACCAATCATTAGAAGCAGATGATATTATTGCTATTTTAAAAAAAAATATACGAAGTAAATACCATGATGCATTGATATATATTATAGCAAATGATCATGATTATTTACAATTACTAGATGAAAATACAAAAATAATAAATTTTAAAAATAATAATTTATTAGAATCAAAAAAAGTTTTTGATAATCCTAACAAAAACTTATTCTATAAAATAGTATTAGGTGATAAATCAGATAATATAATGCCTATATTTAAAAAATGCGGACCAAAAACATGTGAAAAATATTATAATAATTATGAAGAATTTGAAAATGAATTAAAAAAAAATCCTGATACTTTTGAAAAATTTAAATTAAATAGAAAACTTATAAGTTTTGATGAAATACCTAGAAATTTAGTAGATGATTTTATAAATTATTATAAAAATATTTTAAATCTTTAAAATATTAAGTTTTTATTAAATTAAATTAAATGTTTTTTCTAGAAACCCGATTATTTTATCAGGATCGCGATTACCATCGTAATCTATTTGAGTGCCATCTTTTTTTACAACTCTTAATGTAGGGAAACCTTTAATATTTTCATTGTTTTTGATTTCTGCTCGTTCTATTTTTGATAATTTAATATTACTATCTTTATGTTTTTCATGAAATTTTTTTTTTAATTCATTCCATTTAGGATTAAAATTTTTACAATGACCACATTCATTCATGTAATAATATATAAAGTTGTCATTACTATTATCGAAGCCCTCTTTTTTAGAATTTTTAGATAATAAAAATATATCAATAAGATATCTTAAAATTAAAAAAATAACAATGATTAGAAAAACGGAAAAATATTTATTTTTTTTTAAAATTTTGTTTATCTTAAATTTATTCATTGAATATATAATATATAAATATAATATTTTCAAGAATAATTTATAAATAAATCAGTGTTATCAAAATACGCATTACCATTATTATTCCATCTAACTACTAATGTGAAAACTTCTACGCCATTTGATACTGCATTATTAAATGCCTCTTTATATATAGGATCAATATTAGATGCTTGAAAAATTTTAGAATCAGTACGTTGTATTACAAAACAAATAATAGATCTAATATTTTTAGAATGAGAAATTAGAGATAACTCATTAATATGTTTTAATGCTCTATTACTAACAGGTTCTTTTTTTGTTTTTCTATAACCATCTGGAAAATATGAAATTTTATTAAATGGATGAACATTAGTAAAATCCATTTTTTTTCTTTCTTTTTTATCACAATCAACATAGTCTGCTAAAGGTACATTTTTTACTTCTAAAATAAAATATTTATCATTTGAATCTATACCGGCAAAATCAAATCTAGAATTTTCTATTTTACATTCAGCTTTAATTTTTTTTATATTTTGTAAATTTTTAAAACAATTATTGTTTATAGCATTAAAAACTAATGTTTCAGCCAATTTAGGATCAATTCCAATGAATTGATTATTTATAAATTTTTTAGTATTTATAATTTTTTCTTCATAAATATTTACTAAATATATTTTATATGAACATATTTTAGATTTACTATTTTTACTATTAGACATAATTGGACTTGCTAAAACAATACAATCTTTTTCACATAATCCACTACATCCTAAACTTGCACTATGCGCTTGTACAATAGAGCCATCTTTTAATTGTATATCAGCTACATATGGTGTTTTACAAATTTTAGATGGTCTAGAAATAATTTTAACTTCAACCAAATCATGTAAGGTATGTAAAATCATATTATAATATTATATAAAGTTATGTTTAGATATATAATATTATATTTTATATAATAATTCAATTTTTTTTATTATTGTATATATTATAATTTGACAATAGAAAATATAGTAATTATAATTTACTTTATTTTTATAATATGACATTTTGTATTTTTTCTCGTTCGTCTTCTTAATTGACTAGTTACTACATTTATCACTTTTGGTTTTAAATGTTTACATAATTTCGTTTTAAAACTTAATTTATTTGGTACAAATTTGTTTGATTTCAATTTATAAGTTTTATTTAATTTAGAACGTAAAATAAAACTTTTATAAATACTTTCAATAAATTCATCTAATAAACCCACTAGAGATTTTTCTGGATGACATTGAAAAGCATATATTGGAAATGTTTTATGTTTAATAAAATCTACAAATTTTTTATTTCTTCTATCTCTAGCAATTGCTATTATATTATATTCATGTTGTAAATATTTTGTTTTATAAAATTTATTTACTGTTATACCAAATGTACAATTATGTATTACTATTTTATCATTATATTTTGTATATTTATTTATATTATTACTGTTATTATTTATAAATTTAATTTTTGCTTCATAATTAACAGCATCTAAAGATTGAAATAAACCCCCAATTTTATCAGTACGTTTTTCAGTGGTTTTAATAATAGATTGTATCCCATGACACGATGCATATACTGGAAAAATTCTTCCTTTTTTATTTAAATCTACAGCTTTTTTTAAAAGATAATCTATAAATTTATATTGATTAATAAATTCTTTCTCCTGATTATAATTTCCAATTCTTGCTCCTGAAAAAAACAATCCATCTATATTTTTAAAATAATATTCTAAATCATTTTTTGATATATTATATGGTATTATTACCATATTTATTTTAATAGATCTGAAAAATTTAATATATCCATCATTTAAATACAAAAATTGTTCTGATTTATCATCCGTTATCATTGGTGGTGGTATTATTCCTAAAATAGGCTTGTTTTTATTTTTACTATGATACTCATTTAAATTATACTTCATATATATATATATATAAATATTATATATATATGAAATATGAAAGTAAAATACAGTTGATATGTAGCAAAAATACGATCAGCTGTAGGATAGTTACATTAAAATATTTTGTACCATTGAATTATAATGATTTATTTTTTATATAATAATCTAATGCCCTTAAATAATCATTTCTTAATGTTTTATTTTTTATTTTACCTCCTCTTAAAATAACTTTATTCTCCGTGGATTTTATTGTTCTATTGTTTCTATTTAACCTTTGTATTTTTTTTACAAAATATTGATCGGGCCATTCATATGTATAATCGCTTAGTATTTTATCAAAATAATTAGCATAGTTATAACAATTATAATGTTTTGCTAATCGTTGTTTAATAGGAATTTTATCTTTTTCATTATTTTTTAAATATACATTAACATCTATATAGAATTTATATACAGAACTTACATTATCTATTGCTAGTCTAGTAGTTTGACTAATTTCTTCATAATAATATTTAAAATTATTACAATCCACCTTATGTTGAGATGATTTTGCAAATTTTATCCAATCACTTGTTTCAAAACCATATTTTTCACTATCACCTATTGGATATATCTTAACATCACTTATTTCTAAAAATTTATTATTATAATATAAAATTTTATTTTTATCAGGATTAAAAAAAATTTTATTAATATAAATATTTGTTAAAATTGTACAAATATCATGTTCATTATAAGTATCTTTTACTGCATCTGATTTATTTTCTATCGAATTATATTCATTTTTAATTATATTAAATGCATCTTTATCCATTAACGACTCTTCAATTGTATTTATGTTCAATTTTTTAAAATATGATTTATATTTTTTATAAAAATTTTTAAAATTTATCATTAAATTTTCATATACTTCATATTTAATATTAGGATCAAAATATATACTACTTCCTTTATTCGATTTAGAAAATAAACTATTATCATAAAATCTAAATAAATTTTTATTAGTATTTAATAAATCTGTAATTTCACGATTTTCATTTGATTTTATTTTATAAATATTAGATCTATTAGAAGTACTTGAAGTTATACTATAATCACTTACTACACTTTCTTTACTAATCCTACGCTTTTTTTCTCCACCTGCAGCTACAATTGATTCACTTGCTGCTTTGTCGCGTATTTTCCGCGTATTTTGAATCGCATATGCAACATTCAATGGCCACTTTTCTTTAACTGATTTTAACTCATTATTCCATATATCATTTTCTTTACTCTCTTCTTCATCCTCCTCCTCCGCCGCCGCCGCCGCCGCCTCCTCCTCCTCCTCCTCCTCGTCCGCGACAACTCCCTTCTTGTGTATCCTGCTCTCCTTATTGCGTTTTTCTTCATCCTTTATATTTTTTAAATGATCTAAAAATTTATTTTCTTTAGTAGAACTGGAATTATTATTAATATTAATCATATATTGGATTTTACATTCAGTAGATAGTATTTCTATGTCAATTTTAAAAACAGGAGTCATTTTATCAAGTGATACAAAAATACCTCGTAATTCTGTATTTACAAGCTCTTCGTTAAAATTAATAGGTTCTATATTTTTTATTTTAACATATCTTTTTTTATGTTCTAATATGTCATTATTATAATAATAAAATTTATCAAATAAAATAGTACCTTCTGTTAAAATATATGATTTTAATATCGTAAAAATATTATAATATGTAATTATCATTTTTAATTTTAATATATTCCCAGTAACTAAATTATCATATAATATTTTAGAATTACTAGAACTACTAGAACTACTAGAACTATTTAATCTATTATTAGATATAAAATCCGAAGAAGATAATCTATCATATTCATCCTTTGTAAGAATATATTTTGCAAATCTATTTACAATATCCTCTTTTGTTTTATCAGTATTGGTTACTCTACTATAATTAGCAATTGCTCTTGCATATGCTATTTTTTCCTCTCGTTCAATATCATCATAAAATTGGTTTTTTATATTACTTAGACTTAGTAATTTATTATAATTATATTCTATTTTTTCAAAATATTTGCCAATTCTATCGTTTCCTTTAATTGACTCGGATATAAAAAAAAGATCTTTGTGTATAGTTTTTAAATTAATATTTTTTAAAATATTTTCTAATTCATCCAATTGAGTTGACTCATTATCAGTTATCTCTATAGTGTTTTGTTTATAAATTCTAATCAATGATTGAGTTATATTATACCAATCTAAAATTTTTTTTATTATATTACCAGTTTGAAATATTGCATAAAAATCTTTATTATTAGTATTTAAATCTTTAATAATTACCTTTTTTTCATCAGTATTAAATTGACTAACTTTGAAATCAATTGTTATATTCATAGTATTCTCGCTACTATCATCTCCAGTTGATTTTAATGTATTTAGAATATTGTTTAATACATTATCTATTTTCTCAATATAATCAAATGAATATGTATGTTTATAATCTTTCTCCTTGGGTATAATACTAGGGTTGAGTTTAATATTATTATCATCCTCAGTTTTTATTAAAATAGACTTACTACTATTTTTAAAAATATCGATGAGATAATTTAACTTTTCACCTCGGTTATTACTAATAGTGTTATTCAACTCTATTAATTTATTATTAATTTCAACATCTTGAAAAATAGTTACCTTAGAGCGTGTGATAGACATATCTAAAAAAATGGATTGTAGTGCTTCTAATATAAAATTGGTTCCTAAGTCATATGAACGATCATAAGTTAATCCCCTACCAGCTTTAATATTATAAAATGGATTATTTATTAGATCTTTTATATTAAAATCTAATGTAACTTGTATATTTTTAATATTAGTAGTAATTGCATAATTAAAATATATGTATGCTAATTGATGTAAAATTATAGAACTTTTTAACCTAGATAAAAAATCTGAATAAGTTGTGTTCTTAGCTTCCTCTTGTGTTAATGTTATATTTTCATTTGCTAAAAACTGGAGACTTAAATTCTTACTATCACTATTATTAGGAAAAAATAATTTTTTAAAAGATTCAATATTTTCTTCTCTATTATAAATTAATGGAAAATAATAATATCTAAAATATTGATTTGAATTCCTATTAATAACATCGTCGATAATTTTTTTTATTAATTTGCTGTCAATTTTTTTTTTTATATTAGCAACAATATTTTTCATTGACTTGATTTTATTTAGTAAATTATTTTTTTCAATATTATATTGAGGAGTGTCTTTGAAATTTTTATTATTAAAAATGTTATAATCAGTATAATTACTCTGCTCCATAGTAATATAATTTGTTAAGCTATTGTTATCTATATAGTATTCAGAAAATGGCATTTGTATTCTTTTCTCAATATCATCAAGTCTATTTAAATATTTTTTTAAAAACGTCATAACATTTTTATTAATATTAGGATTAAAATTATCATATAAATAATCAAGTTCTTTTTTATTTTCTTCTTCTTGTTCTCCTTGTTCTTGTTCTTGTTCTTGTTGTTTTTTTTGTTGTTTTGTTTGTTCTTTTTTTTCTTCTTCTTGTTCTTCTTGTTCTCCTTGTTCTTGTTCTTGTTCTTGTTGTTTTTTTTGTTGTTTTGTTTGTTCTTTTGTTTTTTCTTTTTTTTCTTCTTCTTGTTCTTCTTGTTCTCCTTGTTCTCCTTGTTCTTCTTCTTGTTCTTGTTCTGTTTCTTCTCTTTTTCCTTCTACTAGTTTATCTTGTTTTTTTTTAAAAATGACAGTGATCATATCTTTAAAAATATACATTAAATCATCAAAATTATCTAATTTTTTTAAATTTTCTAAATAGAAACTTTTGATAGATTCAATATTTTTGATTTTGCTAGCGATATTTTGTTTTTCTGTAATTATTTGTTCCATAAACATGATAACGGTGTTTTTTTCTCTATCTATCATATTTTCATTTCTAATATTATGATAACTAAAATTTGACATTGATATATATTTAGATTCTTCATTAGATATATTATATTTAAAAGTAGGATATACTGGTTTAGCATTAAAATTAACTTTATTAGAAAAAGTATTCATATTATAATATATTAATAAAATAATAAACGGTCTTATACTTAATCTGATATATTATCAAGTTTATTAATTTTATTATCTAAATCCTCTTGTTGTTTAGCTTTTTTTAATATATCATAAGCTTTATTTAATTCTTCTTTAGAGACTCTGCCGTCACCATCAATATCCATAACATCATTTAATTGTTTAAATCTTTTAGGTAAAATACAAAATTTACTTTTTTCATTAAAAACAAAATTACTTAATATAATAAATACAGCAGTAATAATAAGAGCGATTAAAATATCACGGGATCCCATAAATGCAATAGTAAAAATTAATACCTCTCTCGCTATATTTTTAACTATCATTTCTTGACCTTTAGTTAATTTAATTTCAATATATCTAGAACCAATGTTCATGAATATCATCATTATACCTATAAATAATTTATTAGTACTGATATTATTAAGAAAAGTTTTTATACTAATTTTTTTTAAATTTTTATTGGAGAGTTTATCTTTAAATTTATTAATATTAGTCATTAATATATTTAGATAAAATATAAAAATTATTTACTAAAATAATTTTTAGTTTTATTTAAAAATATTATTATATTCATTTTTTATAATAGAAATATAATGAATCTTCAACTACAACCGTCCGAACTAGATGTAACAGAATCATCAATTAATAAAAATAATTCTAAAGTATCAAAATTAAAATCTACAAGAAAAGCACCACCTAATCAAGTATCTGGTGAAAAAATGAAATTTAATAGAAAAAATTTATATGAAATACATAATTCACCAGAAGGCAATGACGATGACTTAGGAGAGTATGAATATAATTATAACAATGTAGCTAAAACTGATGAAAAAAAAGTGAAATTTGATGAATATAATATTAATGTAAGTAATGATAGCAATGATAGTATTGATAATATTGATAATATTGATAATATTGATAATAATAAAAATAATATAATAAATTATTCAAGTAAAAATTTATCAAATTTTAATGATAGTTATAAATCGAATTATGATTTTCTAAATAGTAATAATTATAATGTTTTAACAGAAAATACAAGATTTAATAATAATGAATTATTAAAT
>MDSV01044856.1_pt1 | contig 20975 bp, 19 predicted proteins | sample 810851 | NCBI WGS metagenome assembly MDSV01 (sample SAMN05326640, study PRJNA326480) | marine metagenome | isolation source: seawater | place: Atlantic Ocean: North East | collected 2012 | reverse complement strand
TGAAGCCAGGTCTAAGAACCTCCCCAGAAGGGGGCTCAGAAAGGCTCTCAACAGGAACGGGCTCGGGGGCAACCGGGAGGTCGGTAAGTAAGCGCTCACTATCTTGTAAGTTCTCACTTTTACTACTTATTATTGTCTCAGTTTCGTTGGTATTCCCTATTTTTTCTGTATTGCCAAACTGCAAAAGGAGGTAGTATGAGACTACTAAAATTGTACCTATAAGGGCTGCTCTAGTTAAGTCCATTTTTTTTCTCAGGAACAGGGTCATAACCACTAGTGCCCCACCACGGGTTGCACCTAAAAATTCTTTTAGTAGCCAGCCACCCTCCTTTAAAAACACCATGCACTTTTATTGCTTCAATTGCATAACTAGAGCAGGTTGGGGTGTGCCCACAAGAGGGCCCCAAAAGAGGACTAATAAATCGCTGGTAAGTTTTTATTAAGAAGACAAAAATAAATTTCATAACTACACTCACATAGCCTTCTTAAAAACCAAAGAAGTTTCTTTTTTTATGTTTTCCACACTATCCTTATTAACAAGGACAACAAAATCTAAACTAGGTAGTTCAATAATTAAATTTGCAAAAGAGGCCTTTATCATTCTTTTTATTTTATTTCTATCTACAGCTAGAGAAAAGTCTCTTTTTTTAACTGACAACCCCAGCCTAGGAAAGCCAAGATTATTTTCCTTTGCTAAAACCAAAATTGAACCAGATCTATATCTTACATCTGGTCTTTTAAAGGCGGCATCAAAACATGCCTTTTTATGTAGGGTAAACTCCCTTTTTAAAGGCATAAGACTATACAGTAAGTGATTTTCTTCCCTTCTTTCTTCTATTGCTTAAGACCCTTTTTCCACCTACGGTAGAGTTTCTGGCTCTAAAGCCATGCGTCCTGGCTCTTTTAATTTTACTTGGTTGATAGGTTCTTTTCATGGTTTTTCTATAATTGGCTCGGCATAATAGGGTTTTTCATTAAATAGTACAAGGAAAAAAGAAAAAAACAGTTTATAAACATGTTATCCACAGGTTAAAATTGTGGTTATTCTGTGGATAACTTAATAAAAAGCCTGTAACATAAGACTTTATGGCAGACCTATTTTTTTGGAATGAATGTAAAAAAACCCTTGAAAGAGACCTTACCTTAGAGGAATATTCTACATGGATTTCTCCTTTAATGCTAAGAGAGAATACAGGCACAACACCAAAGTCATATTCTGTTCTAGCTCCGAATAAGTTTATACTAGACTGGGTAGAGGAAAACTACGGAGAATCAATAAGAGAGAGGATTTCAGCAATAACAAGCAATATAGAACTTAATCTAAATTTTGAAGTTTTTGAAGACAGTCCTCTTGAAGATTTATCAGAAAACGATCCTAAAACAATTAAAAAAATTCAAAAATATCCCCCAAAACGAACACAAGATGAGGAAACAAACCTTATACCAGACTTTACATTTAGTTCTTTTGTAGAAGGTAAATCAAATCATATAGCATTGGCCGCCTCGAAGCAGGTTGCATCAGGGCTTCAAAATTCATATAACCCCTTGTTTATATATGGGGGTGTTGGTCTGGGAAAAACCCACTTAATGCACGCAGTTGGTAATTTAATAAAACAACAAAACCCTGAAAAGAAAATAGCCTATATTCATTCAGAGAAGTTCGTGAGTGATATGGTAAAATCGATACAATTAGGAGCAGCTAGTGAATTTAAGCAGTATTATAGGTCTTTAGACGCCTTGTTTATAGATGACATTCAATTTTTTGCAGGAAAAAACCAATCCCAAGAAGAGTTATTTCATACATTTAATTCTCTTTTAGAGAGGGGGAGTCAAATGGTCCTTACTTGTGATAGATACCCTAAAGAAATAGACGGGCTAGAGGATAGATTAAAATCCAGGTTAGGATGGGGGCTTCCGGTTGTAATAGACCCACCAGAGCTAGAAACTAGAGTTGCTATTTTATTAAGTAAAGCAGAACAACTAAACTCACCAATAAACGAAGAAAGCGCTTTTTTTATTGCCCAAAAGGTAAGATCAAATGTAAGAGAGCTTGAAGGGGCTCTAAAAAGGGTAGTTGCAAATTCTAATTTTACTGGCAGACCTATTGATACAGCTTTAATTAGAGATTCATTAAAAGACTTACTCGCCATACAGGCTAGACAAGTAAGTGTAGACAACATACAAAGAACAGTGGCAGAGTATTATAATATAAGGCTCAGTGACCTTCTTTCAAAAAGAAGAAACAGGTCAGTTGCAAGACCAAGACAAATGTCAATGTTTTTGGCAAAAGAACTTACAAATCACTCCTTACCAGAAATAGGTGATTCTTTTGGGGGAAGGGACCACTCCACTGTCCTGCATGCCTGCAAGAAGATTAAAGAGTTAAGGGAATATAATAATGACATAGAAGAGGACTATAAAAACTTACTAAGAGTCCTTACAATATAAACATGAAATTTCTAGCAAAAAAAGACCAAATAGTAGACATACTCCAAGTTGGAGCAGCTATTGCCGAAAGAAGACAAACCATCCCTATACTTGCAAATTTAAAAATAAAAGCAGAAGGAAGGGAAGTCGAAATAACAGCTACAGACCTAGAAATTCAGATTAAATCATCGTCAGTTGTAACAAAAGTTGAAGAAGAAGGAGAGACGACAGTTTCAGCAAGAAAAATGTCAGAGTTATGCAGAATGCTTCCACCAAATGAAGACCTAGAATTTGGTGTTAATCAGGGCAAACTAACAGTAAAATCAAGGAATTTCCATGCTGATTTTGCAACACTTTCCGCATCAGATTTTCCTGAATTAGAAATAGGAGAACAAGAAATTTCTCTAAAACCAAACTCCAACGACCTAAAGAGGCTTCTAAACAAAACACAATTTTGTATGGCAACTCAAGACGTAAGGTATTACTTAAATGGACTCTTAATAGAGATAAACGAAGGCAATTTAATAGCTGTCGCTACGGACGGGCATCGAATGGCAACATCTTCAAATCCAATAAACTATGAGCAAGAAGAAATAATAAGAAATATTCTACCCAGAAAAGCAGTTACTGAACTTGCAAAAATATTAAGAGATGAGGATGATGCTATAGAAGTTACTTTAGGAAGCTCTAGCTTAAGAATAAAAGACAAAGGGATGGACTTTTCCTCTAAACTTATAGATGGAAAATTTCCTGATTATGAAAGAGTTTTTCCACAAGGATCTCCTAGTGAAATGCTAGTATCGAAAGAAGATTTTCAATCAGCGCTCTCAAGGGCTTCGGTTCTATCAAATGAAAAATATAGAGGAGTTAGACTTATTTTGGCTGAAAATAACCTAAAACTAATGGCAAATAACCCCGAACAAGAGTCAGCAGAAGAAGACTTGACTGTAAAGTATGAAGGACCCGCCATGGAAATAGGCTTTAATATAGGATATTTACTGGATGTATTGGGCGTAATAGACACAGAGGAGGTGCTATTAAGTTTTTTTGGAGAGGAGAGCAGCTGTTTAATAAATGAACCAGGTAATAACTCCGAAACATATGTAATCATGCCCATGAGGCTTTAAAATGCCTTTGGAATCTTTATACCTAGATAATTTTAGGTTATTCAAGAATAAAAAACTAACATTCAAAAAGAACCACACCTTTATTTTTGGTAATAATGGTTCTGGAAAAACCTCATTACTAGAGGCTATAAATTTAGTTTATACAAATAAATCTATAAGAACAGTTGATTTAGCTGAATGCATAAAGGAGGGCGAACAAGCTTTTAAAATAGGCGTTTCAGGAAGAAATAGAGAGCATGACTTTACAAGAACTTTAACAAAAGAAAAGGGTAAAAAGCTAGAAAACAAAATAAATACAAGAAATGTAAATAAGGCAGAAATGGAACTGCCGATATTATTACTAAACAAGCAGTTAAGGCTAATAGATGGAGATCCAGAAACAAGAAGAGAGTTTTTTAATAATTTGATGTTTCACGTGAAACATGAAACAAAAAATATTTCTTCAAATTACTTTAAGGTCTTATCGCAACGAAACAGAGCCATAAAGAAAGGCGCAGGAAAAAAAGAGATAAGTATATGGACTGACAAGCTTGTAGATTTTGGGGAGAAGCTTAACGTTTACCAAAAAGAGGTTTTTCTTTTATATAAAAAAAGTATAGCAAAAGAAGTTATACCAAAGAGAAAGTTAGACTTTTATAAGGGACTGAACTTAAAATTCAAAAAAGGCTGGGCAGGAACAAAAAGCTTTGGAGAGCTGCTAACAGACAACTTTGAAAAGGATAGGGTTCTTGGCTATACCCAATTTGGACCACATAAATTCGACTTTAACTTTTATACATACACAAAAAAATCTAAAAATACTCTTTCCAGAGGTCAACAGAAGTTATTGATTCTATTGACATTTTTAAGCATAAATGACTTTTTTAAATCAATTAATCGTCCAGGCGCTTTATTACTAATAGATGACCTTTCTTCTGAATTAGACAAGGAAAATCTAAAGCTCTTTCTAAATGAAGTTCCCAAGCATGAAAACCAAATATTTATAACTGATATAGACTCCTCAAACTCTTTAAAAAAAGACCTAAATGACGACACTTTTGAAAGGATTATTATTTAAAAATAAGTTAAAATGCTCAAATGCCAAAGAGAAAAACTGAAGCATCTTCTAACAAACCTCAAAAACTAAAAAAAACGCCAATAAAGAGCAAGGCAAGCCCCAATAAAAAGGGCAAAAAAACCACTAGCTCTGAAAAATATGATTCTACAAATATAAAAATACTAAAAGGCCTTGAGGCGGTTAAAAAGAGGCCGGGAATGTATATAGGTGATACCGATGATGGAACAGGATTACATCATATGGTTTACGAGGTAGTCGACAATTCCATAGACGAAGCACTGGCAGGATATTGTGACAAGATAGAGGTAACAATTCTTGCTGATGATGCTGTTCTTGTAAAGGATAATGGCAGAGGAATACCAGTAGATATACACAAAGAAGAAGGAGTGTCTGCCGCAGAAGTCATAATGACAAAGCTGCATGCAGGAGGAAAGTTTGACGAAAACTCCTATAAAGTCTCAGGGGGCCTTCATGGAGTTGGAGTATCAGTTGTTAATGCCCTCTCAAAAGATTTACATCTTGTTATACATAGAGATGGAAAAAAATATGAACAGAGGTATTCTGATGGAAATCCAAGATCTAAATTAAAACAAACAGGGAAGACAAAAGAAACGGGTACAGAAATACAAATAACACCCTCAGAAGAGACATTTAGCAATATAGTTTTTGATTATGAAACCCTAGCAGCCAAACTAAGAGATCTTTCATTTTTAAATGCAGGACTAGAAATAGTTTTAGAGGACGAAAGAACGTCAAAGAAGAAGACTTTTGTGCACAAAGGCGGCTTGGCAGAGTTTGTAGAATATTTAAATTCTAAGAGAAACACTATAAATTCAATTTTTCATTTTGCTAAAGAATCTAAAGATGGAATTTCTGTAGAGGTAGCCCTTCAGTGGAATGATGGTTATCAGGAAAATGTAAATTGCTACACAAACAACATAATACAAAGAGACGGCGGAACTCATTTAGTAGGATTTAGAACGGCCCTTACTCGATCATTAAATAAATACATGGAAAAAGAAGGTTTAATGACAAAAGAAAAAATTAACACTTCAGGCGATGATGCAAGGGAGGGTTTAGTGGCAGTTATTTCTGTAAAGGTTCCTGATCCAAAATTCTCTTCCCAAACCAAAGACAAATTAGTGTCATCTGAAGTTAAGCCTGTAGTAGAACAAGAAACATATAAGGCTTTAACCGGATATCTTTTGGAGAACCCAAACGAAGCGAAGTTGATAGCAACAAAAATAATAGAAGCCGCACGAGCTAGAGAGGCCGCCAGGCAGGCAAGAGAACTCACGAGAAGAAAGGGTGCATTTGAAGGTGGAGGGCTACCAGGAAAACTTCACGACTGTAGAGAAAAGGATGCAAGCAAATCAGAAATTTACTTTGTAGAGGGAGAGTCTGCTGGAGGTACAGCAAAGATGGGCAGAGATAGCCAATTTCAAGCAATACTACCCCTTAGAGGAAAAATATTAAATGTTGAAAAGGCAAGAATAGACAAAGTGCTCTCCTCTGAAGAAATAAGAAACATAATAACTGCACTAGGTTGTGGAATAGGCGAAGACTGGTCAATAGAAAAACTTAGATACCACAAAGTGATAATAATGACAGATGCTGATGTAGATGGATCACACATAAGAACCTTGTTGCTTACTTTCTTTTATAGGCAAATGAGAGAGTTAATCGAGAAAGGTTATATATACATTGCACAACCGCCTTTATTTAAATTAAAAAAAGGAAAGCAGGAATTTTATGTGAAGGACGAGGGGTCTTTAAGGGGGGCATTGCTAGAGGAGGTTCTTGATGAAACAAAACTAGTCCTTAATAAAAAAGGAGAGTCAATTGGTGGAGCAGCTTTAGCAAAATTGATAGAACAGTTTGACAAAGTACAAAGGTCAATAAACTCAATAGCTTCAAAATACCCAGAGGCTTTATTAAGCAAATTAATCTATAGCCCTCCTCTAGAAGGATTAAAGAAAGAAAAAGCAGTTAAAGATTGGATAAAAAAATTACAAAAGGCCTTAAATGAAGATACAAAAGCAGGGCAAAACTGGAAGATCCATATAAAGAATAATCCAGAACAGGGCATATATGAACCTATAGTATCTTTTGAACAACATGGCTCTTCTTCTAGTTGGAATCTGCCTCCTTCCTTTTTTAGATCAAAAACATATAAGGACATGTGCGCTTTCGGAGAGGACCTTTCTTCTATGTTAGGAAAAGATAGTCATTTTGATTTGAACGGAGACAAATATCCTGCAGGAGACTTTGGTAGATCGCTAGAAAAGATGCTAAAAGCAGCTGAAAAGTCTTTTACTATATCAAGATATAAAGGTTTAGGAGAAATGACCGCAGTCCAATTGTCAGATACCACTATGGATCCTAGCGCCAGAAGGTTAGGGCAAATTGCCCTACAAGATGCCCAAAAAGCAGATGAGCTATTTAACTCCTTAATGGGTGATGACGTGGAACCAAGAAAGATTTTTATAGACGAGAATGCTAAATATGCTGTTAATCTAGATGTCTAATTTTGCATATTGATAAGTTTATCTCTAGACCAATTTTCAACTTCCTTTGCTTGAACAGCTGAATTTTTTACCTCTATTTTTTCTCCTATTTCTAGTGAAATCTTGCCAGGCCTTTTTAAAAATTTATGAGCTTCCCAATAACTCCCGGCATTATGGACCACGGGCAGCAAAGGAGCCCCGCTTCTTTTTGCTAGCTCAAATGCGCTTCTAGCGTACCCTCCAATTTTTCTAGGCTCCATTCTAGTACCTTCTGGAAAACTTAGAACTATAAAGCCGTTATCAAGTTTATTTTGACCTTCTTCCATAAACTTCACTAAAGCACTTTTGGCTTTTTTTCTATCTATATATATTGGCCCTAATAGGGCCAGTGCCCACCCCCAAACAGGAATAACTAAAAGTTCTCTTTTAAGAAGAGTAGTAACCGGAAAGAAAAAGTATTGAAAGAAATATGCTTCCCAAGAACTTTGATGATTTGAAACTAAAACAAAAGGAGCCTTGGGTATATTTTGCTGACCTTTAATTTCTATTTCTATTTTACAAATTTTACTAAGACACCAACTAGCAAACTTTGGCCAAATAGAAGCTACTCTTATCCTTTTTTTTACTGGTAGAAATAGAGAAACTAGACATACAGCAATTCCAACGGCTATACCTGAAAAGACATATAAAATATAAAACAAAAAGGACCTAAGATACATTTAAATATTTTTCTCTATGTACTTTGCAGCTTGATATAAATTTTCAAAAACCCCCTCTATTTCTGGAAGAGAGTTAGATTCTAGAGATATTTCTCCATAACCCGTTTTGACAAGCAGAGGTCTACATCCATATTTATTTGCACATGCGATATCTGACTCTTTATCTCCTATAAAAAAAGACCCCTTAAGCGTGGTGTTTAATTTCTTTTCTGTTTGTTGGAGTAAGCCTACCTCTGGTTTTCTGCAAGAGCAATTTTCTTGAGGGTCATGAGGGCAAAAAGCTATATGCTCTATGTCTCCCCCAAATACCCTTATCTCTTTAAGCATATATTCATGAACAAGGCCTAGCTCTTTTTCAGAAATGATACCCTTGTTTATACAAGCCTGGTTTGTGGCGATAGTGATTTTGAAACCACAATCATTAAGAAGTTTTATAGCCTCTAGGCTTTTATCAATAAATTTAAATTGTTCAGGCGTTGTTACATAGCCCCATAGATCTTCATTAATTACCCCATCTCTATCAAGGACAATATATTTATCTGATGTCACGCTAACAGCTTAGTTTTTAAAAGCCCAGACAAATCATTCATACCTTTTCTCTCTTGGTCCATGGTATCTCTATCTCTTATGGTAACTGTACCATCTTCTAGGGTTTGAAAGTCTATGGTTATGCATATGGGCGTACCGACCTCATCATGCCTTCTATAGCTTTTTCCTATATTTCCTGAGTTTTCAACCAAAACCCTACCAAGCCTAAGCTTCTGGAGGTCATTTTTTACCTTATAGGCTAAATCAACAAGTTCTTTATTATTTCTCTTTAAAGGAATCACAGCAGCCTTGATTGGCGAAAGGTGGGGCTTAAGAGAAAGAACGGTTCTTTCTTTGCCATCTTCTAGATTTTCTACTTTATATGATTCATTTAATACAGCAAGAACTCCTCTATCTACACCAGCCGACGGTTCAATTACAAAAGGTACACTCCATTCATTAGTTTCTCTGTTTTGAACAGCTAGTTTTGAATTGGAAGACTTGTTCTCTTTAACTTTTGCTGTAATTTTTAGGTCTTTCTGGTTTTTAGAGTGTGAACCTAAGTCAAAATCTGTTCTATTTGCAATTCCTTCTAGCTCTTCGAGGCCATGAGGAAACTTATACATAATATCAACTGTAGCCTTGGAGTAGTGTGAAAGCTCTTCTTTAGGCACATAAAGCAACTCTAGGCTGTTTTCGCTTATACCCTGTGCTTTCCACCAATCAACCCTAGACTCTACCCAAAAATCATGCCATTTTTCATCTGACCCTTTTTCTACAAAAAACTCTAACTCCATTTGTTCAAACTCTCTAACCCTAAAAATAAAGTTTCTTGGTGTTACTTCATTTCTAAACGCTTTTCCAATCTGCGCAATACCAAAAGGCAGACTTCTAGAGGTTGAATCAATGACATTTTTAAAATTAGTAAATATTTGTTGTGCTGTTTCTGGTCTTAAATATGCAAAAGATGAGCCATCATCTACTGGACCAACTGAAGTTTTAAACATCAAATTAAAAGGTCTCGGGTCAGTCAAGTCTTCAGAGCCGCATGAAGGGCATTTTTTTGTTTCTAAGTGGTCAGCCCTCCATCGAGCATTACAACTTCTGCAGTCTACCAAGGGGTCTGAAAAAGTGTCTTCATGTCCAGATTGTTTTAATACTTCGGGGTTAGTTAGTATTGAAGAATCAAGGCCTTCTACATCATCTCTTTCATAGACCATAGAGCTCCACCAAGCTTGCTTCAAATTATTCTTTAGCTCTACACCTAATGGCCCATAATCAAACATACCCTGAAGGCCACCATAAATCTCATTAGTCTGAAAAATAAACCCTCTTCTTTTACAAAGAGCCACCAACTCTTCCATTGTATTTGCTGTCATTTGTTCTCTCTAACTATTGAAGTAAGTACTTACTATCGTTTATACACCTATGAGTATGGATCTATAAGCTCTGTATGTTTAAATTTCTTATATTCCCAAGCATATTGTCCGGGCGCTTTCATTATACATTTTTCTAACTCTTTATTCATAGTGTCCACCCCCTCCTGTGAGCTAAGTTTACAAAAATCTTCAAGTTCATTGCTAAATAAAATCTTAAAGAAACCGTCTTTTTTTCTTATACAAGTCATTACATGCACAGGACAATCTACTTTAGATGCTAAAGAATGAACTAATGTAGTTGACAGAGATGGAACACCAAAAAAATTTGAAATTAAGCCATTTTTTTTATTAGTTGGAACTTGATCGCTTGCTATAGAAATAAAGCCACAGTTATTTAGTTCTTTAAGAACAGCTCTAACACCAGAAATAGAAGCTGGTACCATTGTAGCTCCTGCTGACTCTCTAGATGATTTTATAAAAGATTCTAGGGCGGTGTTATCAGAAACTTTATAAGGAATAACTGGATTAAATTTTTGCCCTAAGTAGTTGATCATTACCTCTACATTTCCCAGGTGAGGAGTAAAGAGAATTACCCCCTTCTTTTTTTGAAGACTAGCTAAAAGAGACTCTTCATTAACAACCTCAAACTTTAACCCTATGCCCTGTTTATTTAGTTTCCAAATTTTTGGGGTTTCAAGGAGTGTTTTTGAGGACTCTATAAGGCTATTTCTAACTAAATCTTTTATAAACGCATTACTTTCATTGGGAAAGCACATCAGAATATTAGTTTTAGTTACTTTTTTGGATCTATTTGGCAAAAAAAACATGATATTCCCAAGAACCTTTCCTAAAAAATGTAAAAAAATTAAGGGAAAGGCTGAAAAAAGCTTATAAAAAGTAAAAAAAACTGCATTTTTTAACATTTTTAGCTTAATTTCTCCAAAAAGCAGGAGTTAAAATGACTAAAAGTGTAAATATTTCTAGCCTTCCAAGTATCATAGCTAGACAAAGGCCTATTTTAGATAAATCTGTTAAAGATGAGTAGTTTTGAGCAACTTCCCCAAGCCCCGGTCCCATATTATTTAAAGTTGCTCCTACAGCAGAAAATGAAGTTAAGAAATCATTTCCCTGAGAGAGCATTAATAAGAGAATTATAATAAAAACTAAGACATATATAGATAAAAACCCCCATATAGACTCAACAACCCTTGAATCTACTGCTTTTTTTCCAAGCTTTATTGAAACTACGGCGTTAGGATGTATAAGCTTAGTAATCTCTGAACCTCCATGTTTGAATAAAACTAAGCTCCTTATAACCTTTATACCCCCTCCTGTAGATCCAGCACAGGCTCCGATAAAAGAAGCAGTTAGTAGCAATATCGGAACAAATAGAGGCCAATTAGCGTAATTTGATGTAAGAAAGCCTGTAGTTGTAGTTATTGAAATAACCTGAAAAGCACCTTCATTTATTGACCAAGAAAAGCTTTCTGTTGGGAAGTAAGCATATAAGGTTAAGCTGGTTATTATAAATAGGCCAAAAAGCAATCCAAGGTAAGCTCTCACTTCAGAGTCATAGAAATAATGTAAAAGCCTTTTTTTATGCCAAGAAATATAATGAAGCGCAAAATTAATTCCAGCAATTACCATAAAAACCATACAAGTTAACCTTATAGAGGTCTGTTCAAAAAAACCAAAGCTTTCATCATGAGTAGAAAACCCTCCTATAGACACTGTAGAAAAGGCATGGCAGATTGCATCGTAAGTAGACATACCAAAAAATCTATAGAAAAGAGCACAAAGTACTGTAATTGTTAGGTATATAAGCCATAGCGTTTTAGCAGTTTCTGTTATTCTGGGTTTTAATTTTGCATCTTTTAGTGGCCCAGGAATTTCTGCTTTGTAAAGCTGCATTCCCCCAACTCCTAATAGAGGCAGCACTGCAACAGCTAATACAATTATACCCATGCCTCCAAGCCATTGAATTAGCTGCCTATAAAATAACAATGAGCGAGGCATTTCATCTAGGCCTGCCAGAACTGTTGCACCTGTTGTTGTAATACCTGATACAGACTCAAAAAGAGAATCAATATAAGAAATGTTGTTAAATTCAGAGAAATATATGGGAAAAGAGCCAAAAATAGTTAAAACTCCCCAAAATAGAACTGTAATTAAAAAGCCATCTTTAGTTCTTAATTCTTCTTTTTTTTCAGAGCTTAAAATAAAAAGGCAAAAACCTATGATAAATATAATCAAGGATGAACTCAAAAATACCTTTAAAATCTCTTCTTCTGAGTAGTAATACGCTACAGAACTAGGAAAAACTAGCGAAGCGCTAAATATCATTAATAAAAAACCAAGTATTCTAGAAATATATGAAAGGTTCATCTTAGCTAGGAGAAAATATCGCTTGGACCTCTTTAAGCAACTTTTTATTGGTTAAAAATAGAATAACATGGTCATTCTCGCGCAATTTAACATCATCATGGGCTATTTTAGCTTTATTTTTGCGAAGAATAGCCCCAACAGTTGCCCCAACAGGAAGTCTTATCTGGCCTAACTCTTTTCCAATAACTCCTTCTTTGCCATTAGAAGGTAAGTTCACAACTGCCTCGATTGCTTCTGCAGCCCCCTCTCTAAGTGAATAAACTTTAACAACGTCCTCTCCAGCAACTTCAGATAGAAAAGTTCCAATAGTTATTTGGGAGGGGGCTATCGCAACATCAATCCCTTTGTCTTGTACAAGCTCCACATATGCGGGATTATTTATAAGAGCAACGGTTTTATGCACCCCCATTTCTTTTGCAAGCATACAAGACATAACATTTGCCTCATCATCATTTGTTATAGCAACAAATATATCTGTAGATTCTATATTTTCCTCATGAAGGAGGTTCTTATCAGAAACATTTCCCTCCAAGACTATAGTGTTTAATAATTTTTCTGAGAGCCTCTTAGCTCTCTCAGGGTTTGACTCAATTATTTTTACATTATGGTTTCTTTCAATTTTTTCAGCTAGCCTAATACCTATTCTTCCCCCACCGGCCAAGATCACATCTTTGTAGGGGTCAGATTTAGATCTCATCTCATTGATAACCTTAATTGCATCTTTTGTTCTGGCTATAAAAAACACCTCATCACCTTCAATAATTGTTGTTGTGCCTTCAGGGGTAATTGAATTCCCTGACCTAAAAATTGCAGCAACCCTTGTGTCTACATTTGGCATATGCTTTCTTAGATCCCCAATCTCATGCCCAGTCAGAGGACCTCCAGCATCTGCTTTAACACCCACCAAGTTTAATAGCCCCTCTCCAAACTCTAAAACTTGAAGAGAACCAGGCGTATCAATAAGAGCACGTATTTGATCTGTTATTAGTTGCTCTGGACTAACAACAATATCTACAGGAATGGAACCATCTCTAATAGCATCCAGAGTTTTATCTTTTAGGTAAGAAGTTTCTCTAATTCTAGCTATTGTTTTCACTTTCTTAGAAAGAACTTTTGCAACAATACAAGAGACAATATTAATTTCATCACTGCCAGTGACAGCAACAACCATGTCCGCATTAGATATATCAGCTTTTACTAAAATGTTTGGGTAAGAAGATGATCCCACAACAGTATTTATATCAGCCTCTTCCTCTAGATGAGAAAGCTTCGTAGGGTTGTGGTCCACAACAGTTACGTCGTTCTCCTCTTGAGATAAAAGAGAAGCTAAAGTTCCCCCTACAGTTCCTGCGCCAAGAATAATTATTTTCAAAGATTTTCCTTAACTAAAATATTATAGACCCATTTAAGAATCTTAAAATCAATTTCGAAACTAAAACTCAACCTTCTATTAAATCACCATAACCACTGATGAACTCTTTGGCGGTAATTGGCTTTTTACCTGGAAGTTGTATTTTAAGTATATTGAGGCTGGAATTTTTTGCACATCCTAATAGAAGATAATTATTTAGTATTAAAAGCCTTCCTGGTTCAATTTCTGTATCTGTAGGAATTGCTTCTAATAAAATAAGCCTTTTATCCTTATAATTAATGAAACAAGGATTTTCTTGAGTTAGCGCCCTTATTTTTCTATCGATTTTAATTGCAGGCTCTTCTTTACAATTTATTTCTCTATCTTGCTTATTAATTTTTTTTGCATAAGACGATAGAGAACTGTCTTGTTCTTTCTCTTCAATTTCACCTTTCTCTAAAGCAGTTAAAAAAGAAGATAAATATTTAGTGCTTAGGTCTTGTAATTTAATTTCGAGACTTTGCTTTGTTTCCCTTTCTTCTATTCTGCACTCATGTACTTCCAGTATCGGACCAGTATCCAGTCCCTCATTCATTTTCATATAAGTTAACCCTCCTGTATCTTTACCACCCAGAATCATATGCTCAATAGGAGATGCTCCTCTCCACTCAGGAAGAATTGAGGCATGTACATTTACGGATCCTAGTCTTGGTATATCTAAAATATCTTTAGGTATTATTTGACCATAGGCAACAACTAATAGCAGATCAGCTTCTCTTTCCTTTATCATCTCTATAGTTTCGTTAGTTTTCTTGAGATTTTCGGGTTGATAAACCTCTAGCGAGTTTTTTTCTGAATAAACTTTAACTGGCGTTGGTTTTTTGGTTCTACCCCTGCCTGACCTTCTATCAGGTTGAGTTAAGACCATAGAAACTTGATGAGGTGACCCATTAATAAGATCTAAGTGATGCACAGCAAAATCAGTTGTACCTGCAAAAATTATTTTCATTTTGTGGCAACTCTTTTTTGTTTGATTAACTGTTTTTTGATTCTCTGTCTCTTTAGGCCAGATAGATAATCAACAAAAACCTTTCCTAGTAGATGGTCATTTTCATGTTGTATAACAACAGCCAAGAAGCCATCGGCCTTTATATTAATTTCTTCTCCATTTTTATTTAAAGCTGAAACTTCTATAGAGTCAGGTCTATTAATAACTTCAAAAAAACCAGGAACAGAAAGACAGCCTTCCTCGTACTCCATCTCTGTTTCGGAGGATAAAACTTTAATTTCAGGATTTATTAGTACAAGAGGAGAATTTTTTTCAGGACTTATATCAATAACAATAATTTTTTTATGGATATTTACTTGGGTTGCTGCCAAACCAATTCCTCCACTTTCATACATGGTTTCTAGCATGTTATCGCAAAGAGATTTAATTTCCGCATTCACATTCTCCACTTTTGAAGCAACTGTTCTCAGTCTTGGATCTGGAAATAGCAATATTTTTAAAAGCATCTGTATATTTTAACTGTCTAGAATATATTAGAATAACTTCTTTTTTTGGGAGAAGACCATGACGGCAACCGTTTCAATAATAATAGGCTCAGATTCCGATATGAATTTAGCCAAAAAGTGTTCAGAAACACTAGATTCACTTTCTATAGATAACACTATTAACGTTTACTCAGCTCACAGGACGCCCGAATTGGTTGCCGAACACTTAAAGGCTTGTGAAGAGGGCGGGACAAAGGTGTTTATCGCCATGGCAGGTCTTGCAGCCCACTTAGCTGGCGCAGTTGCTTCTAAAACAGTTAAGCCAGTGATAGGAGTCCCAGGAGATGGAGGCCCCTTACAAGGATTTGATTCGTTGCTTTCAACTGTACAGATGCCGAAAGGAGTTCCGGTGGCAACTGTGGCCATAGGAAGCGCTGGAGCGGTAAACTCTGCAATCTTGGCTGCTCAAATTATTTCTCTTAGTTCACCTGAAGTAGAAGAGGCCTTGAAGAAACAAAGAGAAGAAAGCGTAAAATCAATAGAACAAATAAATAAAAATCTTTAGCCTTAGAAATTGAGAGCCTCAGTAAATAAAGCTATCTCTCTGTTAAATTCTGGAGAGGTAATAGCTTACCCAACTGAAGGAGTTTGGGGCTTGGGATGCGATCCTAATAATGAAGATGCCCTAAAGAAGCTAATTTCTTTAAAAAAAAGAGATCCTCAAAAAGGACTAATTTTGGTGGGGTCAGATATTCTTCATTTTTCAGAATTTGTAAATTTAGAGAAGTATGGAAAAAAGATGATGGAAAAATGGCCTGGGCCTCATACATGGATAGTACCAAGCATGCTAATTTCTCCATTAATTACCGGAGAAAGCACTTCAGTGGCCTTAAGACTTTCTGATCATCAAACAGTAAAAGAGATAACCGAGACTTTTGGAGGAGCAATAACTTCATCTTCTGCAAACATTGAAGGGAAAGAGCCTGCAAAAGCAAAAGAAGAGGTCGAAGAGGCGTTCAAAGAGACATTCATTGTAGATGGAGAGCTGGGCAACTTAGATTCAGCAACACCTATTCAAGATTTAATTTCAGGAAATTGGATTAGAATGTAGTTCGTTATGAAGTTTGCAGTTATAGGAAGCCCCATAAACCATTCTTTTTCTCCTAAGATACATAAATTCTTTGCTGACTCTTTGGGAATGAAGATTGAATATGAGGCGATAGAAATAGAAAGAGAGGAATATTCGCAAAGGGTAAGAGAGCTATTCCATGGAGGCTTCTCGGGACTAAATGTTACTTTACCACTTAAGGACTTAGCTTATCAGAATGCAAATGAAAGAAAGAAAAATTCGGAAACCACTAAGACGGCGAATACTCTTTGGACAAGAGATGAATCAATAGTTTGTGACTCTACAGATGGACCAGGCCTAATTCAGGACTTTAAGAGCAAAGGAATATCAGTAAAACAATGCAACATAGCGATATTGGGCTCAGGCGGTTCAGCCAGAGCTATATTGCCCTCATTACTAGCAGAAAATCCTTCCAGCATATCTATAATAAATAGAACTGCAAAAAACACTGACCATTTAATGAAAGACCTTGATCTAAAAGAGCCGGAAGTTTCTGGTTATGAGCTTAATCAGAACTTGGAAAGCTTACCAGACATCATTATTAATTGCTCTTCAGCTGGATTAAAAGCGGAAAGAATTATTCTTCCTAGCGGCCTGCTTGATAAGGCTAAGATCTGCTATGACTTATCTTACTCAATCTCAGATACTCCATTTTGCTTGCTAGCAAAAGAAAGTGGAGTAGAAAAAGTATTTGACGGAAAAGGAATGCTGTTAAATCAAGCAGCTTTAAGCTTTAAAATTTGGACAGGCATTTATCCAGAAATACCCGAAGATAGTAAAATATTTATCTAAACAGCATCTTTAATTTTTAATAAAAGCCCATATATTTTAAACAGATAAGAGAAAAAATTTAGGTTAACTAGAATTTGCTAATTTTTAGCTTAAAAGTTGCTTAATTTAAGGAAAATTAAGTTGTTAGATTTAAGGCCATAAGATAAAATTCGCGCGAATTCTAATTTTGCCCATCTAAAACATATAAGGGATTAAATGAAATCATTAAAATCTTTAAAATTCAAAGCGCAAGCGGCCTTTTTATTTTTCTTATCTTCTCCTTTGTTTTCAGACCCAAATTCGCCATCTGACTGGAATATGCCGGTTGGAGCTACCGAGGTAAGTAAGTCAATTTTTGATCTTCATATGGTCATCTTTTGGATTTGTGTATGGATAGGGGTTGTTGTCTTTGGGGTGATGTTCTTTTCTCTCTGGAAGTACAGAAAGTCCAGAGGGGCAGTGCCAGCAAAATTTCATGATAATTTTGCTTTAGAAATAGGCTGGACAGTAGCTGCAACTTTAATTCTTGTTGTTATGGCCGTCCCTTCAACCCAAGTCATGGTCAAAGCCTATGATGATGCAGAGGGTGATATAAATATTATGGTTACGGGTTATCAATGGAAATGGCATTACAAGTATTTAGAAGATGATATTAGCTTTTTTAGCAACTTAGCCACAAGCGATGAGCAAATTAATAATGACATTCCAAAGGGTGAATTTTACTTAAGAGAAGTAGATGAGCCCCTAGTAATACCAGTTAATAAAAGAGTTAGGTTTTTAATTACAGGAAATGACGTTATACACTCTTGGTGGGTACCAGATTTTGCGGTCAAACAAGATGCCGTACCAGGCTTTATAAATACTGCTTGGACTAATGTACCAGAGCCAGGAATATTTAGAGGAGCGTGCACCGAGCTCTGTGGGATTAAACATGCATTTATGCCAGTCGTGGTTAGAGCTGTAGAGCAGGAAGAATACGAAGCTTGGGTAGCAGAAAAGGTAGCTTATGCTCTTGCAGAAAAAGAGTTAACTTCTAAAGAGTGGACAAAAGAAGAGCTAGTAGAAAGAGGAAAAGGAGTTTATCAAACAAATTGTGTTGCCTGTCATCAAGGAAACGGAATGGGAATTCCACCTGTATTTCCTGCTTTAGCTGGCAGTGACATAGTGTTAAATGACAAAGCTAGGAATATAGAAATACTAATGGAAGGCGTTCAAGGGGCAGCAATGCAATCTTTCGCTAATCAACTTTCTGAGACAGACATGGCAGCCGTTATAACCTACACAAGACAGTCTTGGGGCAACGCAGAGAATGGAGACGGCGAGATAGTTGTTCCAAAAGAAATATTGGATTATAAAAATAATAAATCACTTTAAATAAATTATGAGCACAATAATCGAAACTCACGACGATCACGATCATCATCATGGACCGGCAAAAGGAATAACCAGATGGTTATTTACAACCAATCATAAAGATATTGGAACCCTTTATTTATGGTTTAGTTTCATCATGTTGTTTATTGGCGGGGCTATGGCCATGGTTATTAGGGCAGAGCTTTTTGAACCTGGACTTCAGATTGTACAACCAGAGTTCTTTAATCAAATGACCACAAATCATGGGTTAATAATGGTATTTGGAGTGATTATGCCGGCCTTTGTAGGTTTGGCCAACTGGATGATACCAATGCAGGTTGGGGCCCCAGATATGGCACTTCCTCGTTTAAATAATCTTAGCTTCTGGTTATTGCCAATGGCTTTTGGGATTCTTATATCTACATTATTTATGCCAGCAGGAGGACCAAATTTTGGTTGGACATTTTATGCTCCTCTTTCAACTACCTATGCACCCGAAACAGTAACATTCTTTATTTTTTCTGTTCATGTCATGGGCGCATCATCAATCATGGGCTCAATAAATATTATTACAACTATTTTGAATATGAGAGCTCCGGGCATGACTTTAATGAAAATGCCACTTTTTGTATGGTCATGGTTAATCACCGCTTATTTATTAATAGCTGTAATGCCAGTCTTGGCTGGTTGCGTAACCATGATGCTTATGGATATCCATTTTGGTACAAGCTTTTTTAATGCCGCTGGTGGCGGGGACCCAGTTCTTTTCCAGCATGTCTTCTGGTTTTTTGGCCATCCTGAAGTTTACATAATGATCCTTCCGGCTTTTGGGATTGTTTCTCACATTATTGAAACTTTCTCAAGGAAACCAATTTTTGGTTACGACTCAATGGTTTATGCAATGGCTTCTATTGCTTTACTCTCATTTGTAGTATGGGCCCATCACATGTTTACCGTTGGAATGCCGCTTGCAGGAGAGCTGTTCTTTATGTATTCGACAATGTTGATAGCCATTCCTACAGGAGTAAAAGTATTTAATTGGGTTTCAACAATGTTTAAAGGCTCTATCACATTTGAGACACCAATGCTCTTTGCGATAGCATTTGTAGCATTATTCACCATAGGAGGGTTCTCAGGATTGATGCTTGCCATTGTTCCTGCAGACTTCCAATACCATGACACTTACTTTGTAGTAGCTCATTTCCATTATGTTCTTGTTCCAGGAGCTTTATTTGGGATTATTTCAGGGGTTTATTACTGGATTCCTAAATGGACAGGAGTTATGTATGACGAAACATTAGGAAAGACTCATTTTTGGATGTCCTTTATTTCAGTGAACTTAACTTTCTTCCCAATGCACTTCGTAGGCTTAGCGGGGATGCCAAGAAGATATCCAGATTATGCTCTTCAGTTTGCAGACTTTAATGCGATGGTTACAGTTGGAGCATTTCTATTTGGACTTACTCAACTTTTATTTCTATTTATAGTTATAAAGGCGATTAGAGGAGGTAAAAAAGCCACATCAGAAGTTTGGGAAGATAATGAGCAATGGGGTCTGGAATGGACCTTGGAGTCTCCCGCTCCTTATCATACTTTTACAGTACAACCAGAGGTTAAATAAAATTGAATAATTCCAAGAAAGTTTTAAGAAACCTGTCACTTGGAGTTGCTGGGATGTTTTGTTTTTCTTTTTTACTTGTTCCTCTCTACAACGTATTTTGTGAAATAACAGGCCTAAATGGAAAAATAACTGGCCCATCTTTTTATTCCATAGAAGATCAGAATACTGAACAAAGGGAAGTTTTGGTCCAATTCATGACCCACAACAATGAATCAATGCCTTGGAAATTTAAGTCGACAGAGACTCAAAGAAAAGTAATGACGGGAACCTCTCACGAGGTAATCTTTATATTTGAAAATCCAACTTCTGATGAAATGATCGGACAAGTTATTCCTAGTGTTTCTCCAGGAAGAGGAGCAGAGTATTTCCATAAAACTGAGTGCTTTTGTTTTGAACAACAAACTTTGACTGCCGGAGAGAGAATAGAGCTTCCAGTAAGGTTTATAGTAGATCCTGGTTTGCCCAAGGACATAGGATCTTTAAGCTTAGGATATACTTTATTTGATTTAACGAAACTTAAAGAAGAGGCAGGCTTGGCTAGCTTATAAGGAGAAACAAAGATGTCATCAGAATCTCAAGCGTATTATGTTCCAGAGTCTAGCAAGCTTCCAATAATGATGGCCTTAACCATGTTGGTCATGATCATTGGTGCTTCAACTACAATAAATAATCTAGGCGCTGGATCAAACCACTACTTAATTTTGATTTTAGGCTTCTTAATGATGTGGGGGACTATGTTTTTCTGGTTCTCGACCGTTATACAGGAGAATGACGCAGGCCTAAATAATAATATGCTAAATGATTCCTATGTCTACGGAATGGCTTGGTTTATTTTCTCTGAAGTCATGTTCTTCTTTGCTTTTTTCTTTGCTCTAGCCTACATAAGAAATTTTGCAGTTCCTTGGTTAGGTGGAGAAGGAGAAAAAGGACTTGCGAATATATTATGGCCAGGATTTGAACCCACATGGCCTTTACTAGTAACCCCAGCAGAGGCAGTGGCAGGAGAGGCAGCTCAATTCATAGGGGCAGATAAAGACATGGCTATTTCTACAGCTTATGCTAATGGAGGGCTCGCAGGTGTTTTAGGCTGGCTTCCATTATGGAACACAATATTCCTTCTTACTTCT
>MDSV01225576.1_pt1 | contig 20976 bp, 15 predicted proteins | sample 810851 | NCBI WGS metagenome assembly MDSV01 (sample SAMN05326640, study PRJNA326480) | marine metagenome | isolation source: seawater | place: Atlantic Ocean: North East | collected 2012 | reverse complement strand
ATTCCGAAAGAATACTAATTCTTGATTTTGGTTCTCAATATACTCAATTGATAGCAAGACGTGTTCGCGAAGCGGGTGTCTATAGTGAAGTTCACTCCCATGAAATAGATGCTCAAAAAATAAAAGATTTTAAACCCAATGCAATTATTCTTTCTGGTGGTCCCGAATCTGCTACTTCTCTAAATGGTTTTCGTGCGCCTGAATTAGTTTTCAATATAGGTGTCCCAGTACTTGGTATTTGTTACGGCATGCAGATAATGGCTGAGCAACTTGGTGGAAAAGTTGCTAGTTCTAACCTAAGAGAATTTGGTTATGCACAGATAAGAGCTCGCGGGCACTCTGAGCTACTAAAAGATATTCAAGATGAAGTTAATGATGAGGGCCACGGTCTTTTGAATGTATGGATGAGTCACGGTGACCAAGTTGAATCCTTGCCTGATGGTTTTAAATCAATTGCTTCTACAGACAATACATCAATCGCTGCAATAGCTGATGAATCTCGTAAATTTTATGGCCTGCAGTTTCATCCCGAAGTTACCCATACATCACAGGGCGTCAAAATATTAGAGCGCTTTCTCCATCAAATTGTCGGTTGCCAATCATTGTGGACGACCGAGAAGATTGTTGAAGATTCTATTGCACAGGTAAAAAAAGAAGTAGGTAATGATAGGGTTCTTTTAGCTTTATCAGGTGGTGTTGATTCATCTGTCGTTGCTGCACTGCTTCACAAGGCAATTGGTAATCAATTAACCTGTGTATTTGTCGACAACGGGTTACTAAGATTAAATGAAGCCGACCAGGTAATGGAGACATTTGCCAAACATATGGGTATAAATGTTATTCGTGTTAATGCCGAAACACGTTTTTTAAAAATCTTAAAAGGTATTGGTGACCCTGAAAAGAAGCGTAAAATCATCGGCGTTGAATTCATCAAGATTTTTGAAGAAGAGGCAAAAAATCTTGAAGACATAAATTGGTTAGCACAAGGTACTATTTATCCTGATGTTATTGAGTCGGCTGGAGCTGAAACTGGTAAGGCTCATGTAATAAAATCTCATCATAATGTTGGCGGGTTGCCAGATAATATGAAGATGAAATTAGTTGAGCCTCTACGTGAACTATTCAAAGACGAGGTCCGTAAAATCGGCATAGAACTTGGTTTATCCAAATCACTTGTCTATCGACATCCATTTCCTGGACCGGGACTGGGAGTTAGAATTTTGGGCGAGGTAAAAAAAGAATATGCCGATTTATTGCGTCTTGCAGATAGCATTTATATTGAAGAACTTAAAGCTCATGACTTATATGATGATGTGAGTCAGGCTTTTTCAGTGTTCTTACCGGTTCGTTCTGTTGGTGTAATGGGTGATGCTCGAAAATACGATTATGTTATTGCACTTCGTGCTGTTGTAACAGTTGATTTTATGACAGCACATTGGGCGCATTTACCTTATGATTTTTTAGAAAAAGTTTCTAATCGCATTATTAATGAGGTGGAAGGTATATCAAGAGTAACTTATGATATTTCAAGTAAACCACCAGCTACCATTGAGTGGGAATGAATAGCATATAATCTAGGACTATCTATTATTTAAGCGATCAAGGATGGCGTAAACTGTTTTGTATATCACGTAGTACATAAACAAAAAATTTACTATGGGTATAATGGATAGCAACACCCATATTAACCTGTTAGCCCCTATACGTTTTGCTAAAAAATAGTTGCCGATCCCAAAAAGTATTCCAAAAAGCGAAAACATCAGTAGCGGCGCTAAACTCATGACCATGGCTTCATTCATTTTCTCTCCTCCTCTGTTATTATGACGCATTATTTTACAAGATATCTGTATGTCATATGAAAAAAAATATCCAACTTATAGAGGGAAATTGTTTAGAAGTAATAGATGAACTCTATGACGAGCAAGGAGAGTTTGTCGATTTTATTTTTTGTGACCCTCCATACTTCCTCTCAAATGGCGGTATTACTTGCCAAAATGGAAAAATGGTCAAAGTTGATAAAGGAGATTGGGATAAATCTGAAGGCATTGAAATTAATCATCAATTTAATTGTGAATGGCTAAAAAGATGTCAAAAAATCTTAAAGCCAAATGGCTCATTAATGGTTTCTGGTACTTTTCATGTGATTTATTCTATTGGTTATGCCATGCAACAACTGAATATGAAAATTTTAAATAATATTACCTGGCAAAAACCAAATCCGCCGCCAAATTTGGCTTGTCGATATTTTACGCATAGTACGGAAACTATTATCTGGGCTGCTAAAAATTCCAACTCAAAACATAAATTTAATTATGAGCTAATGAAGGAAATAAATGATGATAAACAAATGAAGGATGTGTGGGTAATGACGGCACCAGGTAAGGCTGAAAAAACCTATGATAAACATCCAACACAAAAACCACTTTCTTTATTAGATAGAATAATTTTAGCTACAACTGATGAGGGTGATTTAGTGTTAGATGCATTTAATGGTAGCGGCACAACAGGTGTATCATGTATTCGTATCAATAGAAAGTATATTGGCATTGAGATAGATAGAGAATTTATAGAGTTAAGCAGGAAACGTTTTTCTGAACAGACTAAGTTAAATGATTAATTGTTGGCGTAATGGGCAAACAAAATGAAAACTGACCAAGACTGGATGCAACATGCTTTCCGGTTAGCTAAAAAATCTGAATCGCATGATGAGGTGCCGGTTGGTGCTATTATTATTCATGGAAATGAAATCATTGGTCAAGGTTGGAATCAATCTATCTCATCGCATGACCCAACCGCACATGCTGAAATTATTGCACTGAAGGATGCGGGAAATATAGTTCGTAATTATCGTCTCACGGAATCAACGATGTATGTCACACTTGAGCCGTGTGTAATGTGTGCAGGAGCCATAGTTCATGCTCGTATAGCTAAACTTGTTTTTGCTGTTGAGGACAAAAAAACAGGTGCGTGTGGTAGCGTATTTAATTTAGTTCAGGCAGAAGAGTTAAATCATTATGTGGAAGTAGAAAAAGGAGTTTTAGAGAAAGAATGTCGAATATTAATACAAGACTTTTTTAAAGAGAAAAGATTAAAAAAAATATGACACATACCATTGAAGTTTTAGTCGAACAATTAGCTGAACGTTTTGTAAAAACATCGAAAAAATTGGTTATTGCTGAGTCGTGTACTGGTGGTGGATTGAGTGAGAATCTTACTCGATTTCCTGGAAGCTCATCTTGGTTTGATTGTGCTTTTGTTACGTATTCGAATCGGTCAAAACAAGATTTATTGTCAGTATCTGCTGATAAAATAGAAGAGTTTGGTGCGGTAAGTGAGGAAATAGCACTTGAAATGGCACAAGGCGCACTTAGAAAGAGTTCAGCGGATTACAGCGTTTCAATTACAGGTATTGCAGGACCCGATGGTGGAACTAATGAGAAACCTGTGGGCACAGTTTGTATTGCGTGGTGTGAAAGGAACCAGAATGCAACTACGACTCGTACCGAGTTCAGCGGAAACCGCAGTAGAATAAGAGAACAAGCCTGTATGCTAGCTATGCAAGGGTTGCTTGATATTTTACAGAAAGCCTCCGATTAGATTTATTCTTTCCCCCAACGCCATTTTACACCACCCTTTACCCTATCTTTAGCCAAAATAAAATAGACCGCATGAATTACAGCAAAATCAATAATAAAACGTAACCAATCTTTAACAGTCTCCTCTGCTGTCTTATCTGCAAAAGGATTACTTAGGTAGAATGCTATACAAATTAAGATTAGAGCAGTTAGTATAATTATCCATCCTTGCCAAGAAGAAGGATAAAATCCACTTCCGTATTTTTTAGGTGTAAACCAAAAATCTTTCATTTAATTTTCCTTCTAATTTACAAATAGAAATTTAGTCAAATGCCCAGCTAGCAAAAGGTTCAATTTCTCCTCTGTTAACTACAATGAGTTGATACTTATTTGGATTTAATGAGTGGTCAGCTGTTGTATCAACTGAAAGTTGCTGTAATAGATAACCAATTAGTGAGCGTCTAACTTTGATATTAATTAAATTATTATTACTACTGTAATCAATGAGTAAACTCTTTTGTTTTTCTTTATTAAGTTTTGGATGAGGTGCGAGTTCTAAAGAAATAATTTCTATCCAGTCATCATCATAGAGTTCATTCGACTCAGCATCATCATTAAGACATTTAGCATTCACAAAACGAGACAGAACGAAATCTCTAAAGGTGAACGTTTCTTCACAATAAGCACGGACATGCCAGCGAAAACCAGTATTAACAAGGGAGTGAGGCTCAATAATTCTTTTTGATGGCTGTTCTTTTTCAGTGAGCGAGTGATAACTAACTTTCAATTTTTTCTTACTACATATTGAGCGAGTAATTTGTGCTAGTACGACTTTTTTCGGGAGTCGACTAGGCAGAGTAATACCGAATGCCGGTATACCGAAAATGGGAGCATTAATATTAGGTTTTCTTGTAATAATAAAATTAGCTTCAAATATGATTAACGCTGAGGCGGGAGATAAATCTGTGACAATTTCTTGAAAAGAGTCACTCGGAATAAAACCAAAGACGCTGTGTTTATAAATTAGATTATTAGGTGCAATCTCGCTATAAAATTTCAAATCTTTAGTAGCAGCAGCATCTGAAATAGCAAACGCTCTAGCAATATCACTGCGAGTGATAATACCCACATAAAAGGCCATTAACTCAATATATTGGAGGCGCTGAAGTGTTACCCACTTGATACCATCAATAGTTACTTGTTTTTTCGTCATTATCTTAATCCAAGAAAATTCATAGAATTATACAAAAAAACTGCTAAAACGTAGTAAAATATACGATATGGTAAAAAATATAAAGGTCATAAAAAGTATTGACATCAGAAAAAGTATAAACTATAGTTATGCTTATTAACAGATTTAATACACAAACTTAGGAGAATTAAAATGGCAACAGCAGATACGGGAGATGACAAAAAAAAGGCTTTGACGATGGCACTGAGCCAGATTGAAAAACAATTTGGTAAAGGCTCGGTCATGAAAATGGGAGACCAGCCAATTACTAAAATTGCTTCAGTCAGCACTGGTTCCTTGGGGCTTGATATTGCCTTAGGTGCGGGCGGACTACCTTATGGGCGTGTCGTTGAAATTTATGGTCCTGAATCATCAGGTAAAACTACATTAACTTTATCGGCAATTGCCGAGGCGCAACAACAAGGAAAGACCTGTGCATTTATCGATGCTGAGCATGCACTAGACCCAGTTTATGCTGAAAAGCTCGGAGTAAATATTGACGAGTTATTAGTTTCACAGCCAGATACAGGTGAGCAGGCACTAGAGATTTGTGACATGTTAGTTAGGAGTGGTGCGGTTGAGTTAGTAGTAATTGATTCGGTTGCAGCACTCGTGCCTCGGGCAGAAATTGAGGGTGAGATGGGAGATTCACATATGGGACTTGCTGCGCGACTCATGTCGCAGGCTTTGCGGAAATTAACTGGGAATATAAAGCGAGCAAATTGCTGTGTGATTTTTATTAATCAGATTCGAATGAAAATAGGCGTAATGTTTGGTAATCCAGAAACAACAACTGGGGGGAATGCGTTAAAGTTTTATTCATCAGTTCGTTTGGATATTCGTAGAATTGGCGCAATAAAGAAAGGTGATGAGGTAGTAGGGAACGAGACCCGAGTAAAAGTAGTAAAGAACAAGATTGCTCCGCCATTCAAGCAAGCAGAATTTGGTATCTTATATAACGAAGGTATTTCTCGTGAAGGCGAGATAGTAGATTTAGGTGTAAAAGAAGGATTGATAGACAAAGCTGGTGCTTGGTATAGCTATAAAGATGATCGGATTGGCCAAGGGAAGGACAATGTACGAGTTTTCTTGAAAGAAAACCCTGAAATTGCAAGTGAAATAGAAGAGCAAATAAGGGAGCAACTATTACCAACTACTCCTGTAGAAGACGTTGTCGAAGAGTCTGATACAGAAGAGGCGGTTGTCTGAGCACGGAACGCCAGCAAATATTACAGCGTGCCTGTGATTTTCTAGCAAGGAGGGAGCATGCTCGGGATGAATTATCATGTAAGCTTGCCCGAGCATGTGATGATCAGGCGTTAATTGATGAGCTTCTGGACAAACTGTCCAGCGAGGGGTTGCAGAGTGATGAGAGATTTACCGAAACTTTTGTAAATCACCGCATCGGGAGCGGGAAGGGACCACTTAAAATTCAGCAAGAATTACGCCAACGTGGCATCGAAAAATCTTTAATATGTCAGTATCTTGAGTCAGAGTCCATTGACTGGTTTTCACATGCTGAGATGGCTAGAGTTAAAAAATTTGGTAAAAGTGCTCCTATCAACATTGCCGAAAGGTTAAAACAATCAAGATTTTTGCTTAACAGAGGTTTTAGCAGTCAACTAATCAGTCAACTTTTGTCATAATTAGGCACTCATGATTACTAGTAATGACATTCGCCAGTCTTTTTTGGAATTTTTCAAATCAAAAGGCCATGAAATTATACCGAGTAGCTCGCTAGTCCCCTCGAATGATCCGACGTTGTTATTTACAAATGCGGGCATGGTTCAGTTTAAAGATGTATTTCTTGGAAGAGAAAATCTTTCTTTTAAACGTGCAACATCATCTCAGCGCTGCGTTCGTGCCGGTGGAAAACATAATGATTTAGAGAATGTTGGTTATACAGCAAGACATCATACATTTTTCGAAATGCTAGGAAATTTTAGTTTTGGTGATTACTTTAAACAAGAGGCCATTTCTTATGCATGGGAGTACCTAACAGTAGTTTTAAAAATTCCAGAGTCTAAGCTCTGGGTAACAGTTTTCGAAGATGATGAGGAAGCTGCTGATATTTGGTTAAATCAAATTGGTATATCATCGAAACAATTTAGTCGGTGTGGCGAAAAAGATAATTTTTGGTCAGTGGGTGATACTGGGCCATGCGGACCTTGTAGTGAGATTTTTTACGATCATGGTAAAGATATTCCAGGCGGTCCACCAGGTTCAAAAGATGCTGATCTTGATCGTTACGTTGAAATATGGAACTTGGTGTTTACACAATATAATCGTAACCCTGACGGTTCATTAACATCAATTCCACATCCATCAGTTGATACCGGAATGGGTCTTGAGAGGATTACTGCGGTTATGCAGGGTGTTCATAATAATTTTGAGATTGAATTATTTAAAAATATTATAAAAAAGATTAACAGTTTTTGTAACAATAAAAAGATCGATATTGTATCAAGTCGTGTCATTGCGGATCATATACGGTCTTGTTCTTTTTTATTAGTAGATGGGGTTATTCCATCTAACGAAGGTCGTGGTTATGTTTTGAGACGAATAATTCGTCGAGCAATTCGTCACGGCAATAAGTTAGGCTTGAAAGAGCCATTCTTTTATAAATTGGTTCAAGTTCTTGATGATGAGATGGGCAAGTCCTATCCTGAGTTATCAAGGTCAAGAGCAAACATTGAAAAAACACTGCTAAATGAAGAAGAGCGTTTCGCTGAAACTCTCGACCAAGGATTGAAAATTTTGGATGACATTATTTTGCGAATAAAAGGCAATGAAATTCAAGGGGAAGATGTTTTTCGTTTATATGATACATATGGCTTTCCTGTAGATCTAACTGCAGATATTGCTCGTGAGAGAAATCTTAAGGTTGATATGAAAGGTTTTAACAAAGCTATGACTGGTCAACGACAACGTGCTCGAGCTGCTAGCAAGTTTGATATTGATATTTCAACTAATACAGATACTAATTTAGTAAGTTCGTTTACTGGCTACGAAAGGTTAGAGCAAAAGACATCAATAATCGGTTTATACCAAGATGGAAGAAATGTGAATTCGCTAAATGAAGGCGATATCGGAGGCGTTATTTTATTGGAAACACCGTTTTATGCTCAATCTGGAGGACAAGTTGGCGACAAAGGAGAGTTATTTGCAGGAGATGTTTTTTTTGAGGTTGAAGATACAAAAAAGCAAGGGCAATCACATGTTCATTTAGGTGTGTTGCGAACAGGAACCTTCAAAGTAGGAGATGTAGTTCGTGCATCAGTTGATGGAATTAGGCGAATAGATATAGCTCGTAATCATTCTGCTACACATTTATTACACGCTGCCTTAAGAAAAATCTTAGGAGAACATGTAGTACAGAAAGGCTCGTTAGTTGAAAGTAATCGATTGAGATTTGATTTCTCACATAATGATGCATTATCAGGCGATCAAATAAATGAAATACAGAGATTGGTGAATACTAAGATAATAGAAAATAATGAAAGTCAGGTTCAGACTATGTCTCTTAAAAAAGCAAAATCATTAGGTGCAATATCATTGTTTGGTGAGAAATATGAAGATGTTGTGCGCGTACTAAATATAGGCGGAGAATTTTCATGTGAGTTGTGTGGCGGCACACATGTTGAACATGCTGGTGATATTGGGATATTTAAAATTGTTTCCGAGTCCGGTATTGCCTCAGGCGTTAGACGGATAGAAGCAATCACGGGTGTGGCCGCGCTTGACTGGATTGAGACGATGGAAATCAAGTTACAGCGAATGGCCGAACTTTTAAAATCAGACATAGAGACAGTCGACACCAAATTAAATATTCAACTTGAAAAAAACCGTAAACTTGAAAAGGATCTTTTGCAACTTAGAAGCAAGCTAACTAGTAGTGCTGGTTCAGATCTAATTGAGGAAGCTAAAATAATAGAAGGAATTAATGTTATAGCTAAATCACTTGATAACACTGACCCCAAAAATCTTCGAGAAGCTGTTGACCAATTAAAAAATAAACTTGGAACAGCTGTTTTGATTCTTGCGACTGTTAATGATTCTAAAGTTAATTTAGTTGCAGGTGTAACAGATGATACGAAAAATCGAATTAAGGCTGGTGATTTAGTAAATTTTGTTGCAGAACAAGTAGGAGGTAAGGGGGGAGGTCGCCCTGATATGGCACAGGCTGGAGGCGATAATCCAAAAAAACTTGAGAGTGCTCTAGCAAAAGTTCCAGATTGGGTTCGTACTAAGCTCGAAGGTTAAATTGTTTATATCCAACGCCTACTAGTTAAGCTAGAATCGCACGCTTTTTAAAATCGGGAAAATAATGGCACTAATAGTACACAAATATGGCGGCACTTCCGTTGGCACTATCGAGAGAATTCAACTTGTTGCTGAAAAAGTAATCGAAACCAAGAAACAAGGGCATCAGGTTGTGGTGGTTGTTTCTGCGATGAGCGGTGAAACTAACCGTCTCTTAGCGCTCGCAAAAGATATATCTCCATTTCCGGACTTGAGGGAACTAGATGTACTTTTATCAACTGGCGAACAAGTTACCATAGCTCTCTTATGCATGGCGCTTAAAGAAAAAGGTTCAGATGCGGTTTCTTTTACAGGCGGACAGGTCTCTATCCAAACCGATGGTGCACACAGTAAAGCCAGAATAAAAAATATTGACGCAAAACGTGTTCAAAAAGAATTAAAGAATGAAAAGATAGTTGTTGTGGCTGGTTTTCAGGGGATAGATGAGCATGGAAATATAACAACATTGGGTCGTGGTGGTTCTGATACGACAGCTGTCGCGATGGCAACAGCATTAAATGCACAAGAGTGTAGAATTTATACTGATGTTGATGGTGTTTATACTGCAGATCCGAGAATAGTTAAAAATGCCCAAAGATTATCTTCGATTACTTACGAAGAAATGCTTGAAATGGCAAGCCTTGGTTCGAAAGTACTTCAAACTCGTGCGGTTGAATTTGCTGGAAAATATAATATTAATTTGCGCGTGCTCTCTAGTTTTGAAGAGGGGCCGGGAACATTAATAACTAATGAGGAAGAAATAATGGAAGCAGCTTTAATATCTGGAATCGCTCATAATGCCGACGAAGCAAAATTAACCGTCATCGGCGTGCCTGATAACCCTGGGATTGCATCTCTAATACTCAATCCAATTGCTGAAGCGAATATAGAAGTTGATATGATTGTTCAAAATGTAGGTATAAATAATAGTACAGATTTTACATTTACTGTTCATCGAAATGACTATGATAAAGCTATGTCAATTTTGAAAAGGACAGCAAAAGATATCGATGCCACAGATGTAATCGGTGATGACAAAATTGTTAAAATTTCTGTTGTTGGCGTTGGTATGCGTTCACATGCAGGTGTCGCACGTACGATTTTCAAAGCACTAGCAGATAAAAAAATAAATATTCAGATGATATCAACCTCTGAAATTAAAGTTTCAGTCGTTGTTGATCAAAAATATTTAGAATCCGGAGTGGATACTTTACACATGGCATTTGGTTTGGGAAAAGAGTAATGTTAGAAATCAGATATTGATTTGAGTTATTGGAAAATAAAAATATTTAAGGAAGCACAAGGAGGATAGATTATGTTGATACTAACACGACGAGTAGGAGAATCGTTGATGATTGGAGATAATGTCGATATTACGGTTCTAGGTATTCGGGGCAATCAGGTTCGCATTGGGATTAATGCACCAAAAGATGTATCTGTTCACCGAGAGGAAATCTATGAACGTATTAAAGATGAAGAATCTGAGGAATCCGTTACTCAAGATCTGTCAGGATAATATAAGAATTACGTACTATTTTTCATAACGGAGAGGTGGCCGAGTGGCTGAAGGCGCTCCCCTGCTAAGGGAGTATACGGTTTATCCCGTATCGAGGGTTCGAATCCCTCCCTCTCCGCCATAATATCCAAGATGATAAGATAAACTGTTGTCTAAACAGCCATATATTAGAATTAAGCTACAAAAAATATTTTAATCCTTAAAAAACAATGCCAATTAAAGGTATAATTAGGATATGCACAAGAATAATAATAATAAACAAATAATAACCCATGAATAAAAGCTTAAAAACTTCTCTCATTGCGCTATGGATATTAGTTGCACTAGAAATATCAACCACCACTGCTGATACCCTACCTCAGTATGGCAGTGATATGCATTTAGGCGTACAGACATGCTCAGGGTCAACCTGTCATGCAGCTGTTCAGCCATGGCAAAATTCATCTGTTCTTCAAAATGAAGCAATTACTTGGAAGAAGTATGATCCTCATGCTGGTGCTTTCGATACATTGGCTAGCGATCGTTCAAAACGTATTGCTAAAAACTTAGGAATTGATAATCCACAAAAAGATGACACATGTCTTAATTGTCACACCAATAATGTACCAAAAGAAAAGCGTGCCAAAAACTTTGTATTAAGCGATGGCGTTACTTGTGAGGCATGCCATGGGGGTGCAGAAAAATGGCTTGGCATACATGTTTCTGGAGTAGGTGGGCGCGAAGAAAATATCAAAGCAGGCCAATATCCAACAGAGAAACCTATAGCGAGAGCAAAACTATGTCTAAGTTGTCACTATGGCACTGAAAACAAATTTCTAACACATAGAATAATGGGAGCAGGTCACCCAAGATTATCTTTTGAGCTCGATACCTATACTGCAACACAACCAGCACACTATAAGGTTGATGCTGATTATAAGCAAAGAAAAAGCTGGAGTAATGGTGTGAAAACATGGGCAATTGGGCAAGCAGTTGCTGTTGAGGAAACCTTGGATGCATTAACAGATAAAAAACGTAATCGTCAGGGTATTTTCCCAGAGCTAGTATTTTTTGATTGTCATGCTTGCCACCATCCCATGTCTAATTTACGTTGGGAGAGACGGGATAGCGTGGGCCTCGATCCCGGAATCCCAAAATTAAACGACGCTAATATTGTAATGTTGCGCGTAGTTGCCTCCGTTGTTGATCCAGATATTGGAAAACGTATAGAGGTTGAAGCAAGACAATTGCATCAGGCCTCAATGAAAGGTGGTGACGCAACACTTAAGGCTGCTGATACATTAAAGTCAACTCTTCAAGGTATTGTTCAAAAAGTAAGTAAACATGATTTCAATACTAACGAAATGAATAAGATATTAAATGCTCTATTAGAGTTTGGGTTTCATGGAGAATATGTTAATTATATAGCAGCAGAACAAGCTACATACTCGATTGGTAGTGTAATCGAAGCCATGAAGGATGCCGGAATAATAAAAGGTGGAGCAATTGAAAAAGTTAAAAAAGCAATGAATATGGCTTACAAAGCAGTAAAATCTGATGAGAAGTATCGTCCATCAGAGTTTGTCGAGGCTATAAAAAATATTAAAAGTGCTATTGAGCCTGAATTACAGCTCTCAAAAAAATACTAAATGGGTAGCCAAAATCTGGACAAAATTGTTACCTAAATTAATGACTAGTGTTTGATAGAATAATGTTTGGAGATAGTGTATTTTTTGAGTATGAAATTAAATATTCCATTACATAAAAACCAACATAAGCTATTTTTAAAAAATACACTTTGCTTGCTCGTAGGCTTTATATTTTTTAATCTAGCTTATGCTAATGAACCTATTATAGACCAAGACTTAAAGTTACCAGATAACTATGAGTCTCAATGGGAAAAGGTTGCCGGCGACACCGAGCCTATAATGCCAGGCGGAGGTGATATTCTGGATCCACATCTAAAAATATTACAACAATCTAAATATCCTTCAGCAGCATTATGCGGAAGATGCCATCAACGCATTTTTACTGAGTGGGCCTCATCAAATCATGCTTACGCCTCTATCTCACCTATGTTTCATAAGTTCGAGCAAGCTGTCAATGCGCTGACATCGGGAACAATGGGTACTTTTTGTGTACGTTGTCATCAACAAGTAGGAACACAACTTGGAGAAACTAGAGAGGCGCCACTTTGGGAGCGTTCACAGGTTGCAAGAGAGGGTATCACTTGCATTACCTGCCATAGAGTTAATAAAGCATTTGGAAAAGTTAATGGTGAGCGCGATATAGAGCCAGGAACCATCTATGAGCCCGTGTACAACACCGGAGATGCGCCTGGGGTTGCTGAAGTAATATCAGAGCGTGATTATTATCAAGTTGCTACTAGCCCAGATGAAGAGGGTTTCCCAATTCATGGCGGAGCTTCAGTTTTCGAGACGATTGGTGAATCTGAGTTTTGTGTTTCATGCCATCAGGTCGCAGTTAATTTAGGTATCAAACTAGAAGTAGTGTGGGAACAATATCGCGATAGTCCCGCTCATGCAAAGGGCGTTACTTGTCAGGAATGTCATATGGGTAAAATACCTGGTGAGGCAAAAGGCTATGATACTGGACCCGTTGCAATTGTTAATGGCCGTATCGTAGGAGATTCAAACCGTAAACACTCAAATCACGCATTTTATGGGCCAGGTTATCCTATTGCTCATCCCGGATTATTCCCCTTCAATGTTCGTTCATTAAAATGGTCTGTTAAAGAGTGGCTAACTTTTAACTATCGTGAACCATGGGGTATGCCAGACTGGGAGGATAAACTCGAGCAAGGTCTCGTGGAAAAACCTCAGTTTCCAGAAATATGGTCTACTCGAAAAGTCCGTGAAGAAGCAAGATATATAATTGGACAGAACAACAAGTTACTTGAAAATAAAAAACTTGATCGTCTCGCTGTAATGGAAAATGGCAGTAGAATCGACGGACCATTTTTTGATAACGGTAAGCCACAAATAGGAAAGGATTTAAAGTTCAGGTATCGCGTTACTAATGTTGATGAGGGGCATAATTTACCATCTGGTTCTTTAGGAGCACAGCCTGAAATTTGGCTTAATGTTGTGCTAACCGACCCCGACGGCCAGCGTGTATTTGAATCGGGCTACGTGGATAAATATGGGGATATGGCCGATTTGCATTCGTTAGAATTAGCTGAAGGAACAATCGAGCACGATGATCAACTATTCAACTTGCAAACAAAGTTTTTGACGACAAATATTAAGGGAACTGACCGCGAGATGTATCTTCCTGTTAATTTCGATATCGATCAGCTTCCTTTTCTAAGGCCCGCTCCGCAACCCACGACAGTAATGAATCATCCACCTTTTGTAAGAATGGAGGGTCGTTCAATACCACCATTAGCGTATCGTGATGCAAAATATAAAGTACCAAGTGAGTTAATAACAAAACCTGGCACATATAAATTACAAGTAAGGCTTCGTAGTCGTGCCGAACCAATTTATTTTATGAAATTTGTTGGTGCAACCCTCGATATGGAGAAAAGGATTAATGACTGGATGATTGATATTCACCCATATTCGGTTGAATTTGATGTTAACTAAAAAACTATGTTGTTAAGTTATCCTAAATTAAAAAAGATTAGTATTTTATTTTTCTATAGCATACTGGTTCTGTTCTCACATCAAAAAATTATATTTGCTGGTGTTTTGACTTCTGTTAATGATTGGGCAAATGCTTGGTCATCACAAAAAGTTACTCCCTATTTAGAAAGTTATGCTAAAGAATTTATTCCATCACAAGGTAAAACCCGTGAAGCATGGGAGAAGCAAAGACGCGCTAGGCTGCTTTCGCCTAGTTTCATTGAGGTTGTTTTATCGAGTATAAAAATAAGTCAACATGCAGAAGATTATGCCGATGTGGTTTTTATTCAAAACTATAGGTCAGATAATTATACGGATACAGTCAATAAGCAATTAACGATGCGGAAGATAGAAGATAAATGGCTGATTACTAAAGAAAAAATTATAACAGCTAGAGAGAATATAAAACCACAATCAATTGATGATGAAATTAAAAATGAAGCAGTCTCGCATGATCTTGAAAATAGCGTTAAAGAAGCAATCAACAATTGGTCAGAAGTATGGTCAAATCAAAATATTGATGCATATTTCGCAGCTTATGCAGAAAATTTTATTCCCTCAAAAACAACTAGTAGAAAAAAATGGAAAAAACAACGACGTAATAGAATTCTTGCCCCGACTCATATAAAAGTAAATCTTTCTGACACCAAAATTATATTACGTGATTCCAGTCATGCTGATGTTGAGTTCACCCAAAACTATCAGTCTACTAATTATGTCGATGATGTTAGAAAACTGATATCCATGCAAAGAGTTGACGATCGGTGGCTCATAACTCGTGAAAAAACAAAACCTATAGTTAGAAATAATGAAGACCAACTATTTGTAAAAGACGAAATAATTCATGTTGCAGAATTAAATTCCGGAGATGATGGCGCCATAAGCTATGAAGAAGTTGTTCCCGACGAAGATGCTTCAGCTAAAAAGGAGAGTATATTGCGCCGCAGAGATGTGCCAACTGATACCGTTTTAGAGGAGAGAAGCGGCAGTCCGCGGCATGAAAGTCATCAGGCACCACCAGAGATGGATCCAGTTGCTCGCCCATCAGAATTTGAACGAGAACTTTTTGGTAGTGACCCTGTTTACCCTGATGATGTCTACGATGTTGCTGAACAAATAAAAATTTATGGCGGAAAGACACCGTTTGATGAACCACGCCCCGTTTTAGAGTTCGGTTATCCTCTTTATTCCGAAGGTGCCCTAGGTAAAACATATAATGTTATTGGTGAGAAAAATCTATTAAGACCACAGTTGCTCGTTTATGGCGATTTTAGAAGCGCTCTTGCTTTCAATAACAACGGTAATCAGGAGATTGGTCAGATTGCTGCAAGGCTGAATCTTGATATTGATTTAAAATTAACAGCAACAGAACGCGTGCATATGTTTATCCGTCCTATTGATAAAAATAATAATTTTCTTCGTCATGAATTTTTTGGTGATGACCATAATGAGTTCGATTTCGTATTAGATACTAATCTTGAAACCATTTATTTTGAAGGTGATATTGGTGCAATTCAGTCTGGGCTGACAAATGAATGGGCTACTTATGAACTACCTTTTGCATTTGGTTTTATGCCCTTACTTTTTCAAAATGGAATATGGCTTGACGATGCATTTGTCGGGGTAGCATTCGCAATCCCAGCAATGAATTCACCAAAATTCGATATCTCAAATATGGATATCAGTTTTTTTACAGGTTTTGATAAAGTAACAACCGCAGCAATACAGAATGCAGACGGTCAGCTAGAAGATAGCAAAGGTAATGTTTTTGGAATAAATGCATTTGTTGAAGCCCGTAAGGGTTATTTAGAGGCTGGTTATGGCTTCATTGACGATAAACGTAATGGAAGCGAATTAAGCGGCTTTGATCATCACAGTTTGACTGCTGCATGGACAAAAAGATATCGAGGAAAACTTTCAAATTCAATACGCGGTATTTGGACATTTGGACAATCACCCAACGGGAGTAATACGCAAACAGCAGATGGGTTTGCTCTTCTTGTAGAGAATTCACTTATAACATCTAAACCATCATTTTTAGTTCCATATGGTAACTTTTTCGTTGGAGTGGATAGACCGCAACCACTCGTTCGTGGCAATGATGGGCTTCTTAAGAATACAGGAATAGCATTTGAAACAGATGGTTTAACAGGGTTTCCTAAATTAGATTCATCAGCTCAAGATGTATTTGGTGGTGCTATCGGAATTGAGTACCTTTTTGATCTGTCACGACAGGTTGTATTTGAAGTTGCTGCTCTTCAGCCATTTGGAGGACAATCAGCAACAATAGCCGGTGATCAGTATGGATTAAGTGCTCGTTATCAGCATAATCTTAATGATCGTTGGCTTATAAGAACTGATGCTATGATAGGTATTCTTAGTAATGCAGAAAATATTTCGGGTATTCGTGTTGAGCTTCGTCGTAAATTCTAAATATTTTTTTACATTTCCTCTTTTGGCATAACTAAATCTGCTCGATGAAACCCATGGCATTCTGTACAAGTACTTCGGACTTTTGACGTTGTCGATTCGCCACCATGACACTCCTGGCAGGTTGCAATTGATGGCAACAATATATCAGTAGCTTTTTCACTTTTCTTAGCATTATGACACGTTGTACATTCTCTATCCTTGTGTGGTTCATGATTAAAATGACTTTTTGGTAACCATTTTTTTGGTACATGCACTGTGGCTATATCCCAAGAAGCTGTTTTCACATTATCATTAATTTGATGGCATTCACCACATAATCCACGCCCATATCTTCCATCTATTATCTCTTTCGTCTTAGCTTCAGCCCACTCTAAAGCCGCTTTCTTTTCTTCTTTTGTTTTAGGTTTATCATTAATTAATTTGCGAAAAGTGGACGCATCATTTTTAAAATTATCTGATTCAATAAAATTTCCACGAAGCGCGAATTCAGCATATGTCCCTATAACGTATTCTTTCGCTAGAGTAATATTTCCATGTGGTATTTCTTTGTCAGGCGCTTGAGGCTCAAATTTTAAATCATGGCAATTAGAACAATGTTTTTCGAAGCTAACTGGAAGCATCGCGACTCCTCCGGTTTCTGGTTCGTGACAAAAACCACATTGAATAACAGTGCGTGTTCCATCTGGGTGCCTTATTCCATTTTCTTTAAGGTGTTTATTATGTGGAAATTTTAGGTTTGAACGATCAACTGGTTTTGGACTTTTTTGATCAATCGTAATCCTCTCAAAGACTAAAGGCTGATGAGTTTTTATTAGTGTTGGGCGAAATTGGGGATGCTCATCGAAATCTGATACATTTTTTAATTTGGAATTTTCTGCAAAATTTTGGATTTTACTATGACAGTTACTACAAAATCTTTCAGATGTGATAAGCAAACCTTCATCACCATTATGTTCTTTATGACAATCTTGACATTGTTGTCCATCTAATGAAGCACTTGGAAATATAGCTGGATCAGCATGGTGCCCCGCATCATCATGACAGTCAAAACAGACTTTGTTTTCTACCTGCTGAAATGCATCTGTGTGGCAAGTTTCACAGCGATCCCCAAAATGTGCATGAACACTCGAGTGTGGACCCGATAACCAGATTTTATCTGCTGCTGCTAAAAGTCCATTTTTTTTAGTATTGCTTACCGTTTCACTCTTTTTATATTTAGTTGTATATGCAGTGAGCGGCCCCAAAACTCCAACCGTAATAATCCCAACAAACAAAAGCCAAGCCCATCCTCTTGTGCTTAGTCCAAGAGAATCAAACTTTGTATTAGACCGTTTTTTAAATGCCTCTAATTCATCACCAAGAGGGCGTGAATATTCAATACTTAATACAGCATCATAATCATCCTCATTATCTAAGATTTTAATATCGTAAGGGCCAACACAAATTTCATCCCCTGGTTTGACCGTTGATTTAGTAAGGATTTGATCATTAACTTGAAAATCACTGTTACCTTGACTCTCTAAATGTAGTTCTCCTGAACGCTCAGTGATTTCAAGTTGGATTAAAAGAATTCTTGGATCGGTTAGATGGACCTCGCATTCAGAGCCACGTCCAAAACGTAATACAGGAGACTCTATCTCTTCATTGCGTTTAGCATAGCCGCCGGAGCGCGTTTTTTTTAACAGATGTCTGACAAGTATTTTCATTAAAATTTAGTTTTTACCAATAAAAAAATACAGATAGTATGTGAGAAAAAAGTGCTGCTAATAAGCCGATTGCAAGTGGAATATGGAAAAATAACCAGATTCGTAAAATTACTTTTATTTGTACATCACGCCTAGCTCGTCTAAGCAATTTTGTTTTTTTTGCGAGCAAAGCAATTACCTTTGATATATTTTGATCACGAAGACCCATATCTGCAAATTTTTTCTCAATTAAATTTCTTGCTTCTAATGTTGGGCAGTTAATATTTTTGGGATACAATTTTTCTATTATATTACCGCCGATACTAGTTTTAGTAGCAGCGTTAAAAAGTGCTGTATTTATTTCTTCCGGTAACTGTTGTCCCGCTTTTAGAATATCTTGATCTAACTCTGAGATTTGCCCCATCATTTCATCCAGAGATAGCCCTGCACGATTTTTTGTCATGAGCTTTGGATAACGAGCATAAATATAAACACCGATAACACCACTCAATACAGTTAGCAGCATAAATACGTAGGCAATGGAGTGTATATTCCATCCAATCTGAAAACCACTATGTAAAGTTGCAGTAACTACGAGCGCAAGTCCAAGGTAAATATGAGCTGAGAGCCAAACCTTTAATTTTGTTGCACTTAGGGCATATTGTCTTTTTCGAATTCCAAACCATGTTAACCATAACACTAGTACTGCTGAAATTACTCCCAAGGTATACCCAAGCCATGAACCACCATTTGGCTCAACTAACGGGTTATGCATTATGTAAAGTACTATTGAGATAAAAACTAATGCAATGGCGTACCAAAAAAACTTCAAGCCTTTATAGATTAAAAAAGATTCATGAACATTACGTGAATTCATAGAGTTCACTCACCACCATCTCTAATAAAATCCATAAACTCAGCTGGTTTAACGCGTATTGCTGCACCAGTTGGGCAGGCTCGTACACATGCTGCACCACCTTTGATATCCTTGCACATATCACACTTAACTGCAGTTTTGCGGGCATCCTTCGGTGCTCTCTCCCTATAACCATAATCTTCACCTGGTCCAGGTCCTTTTCCGAAAAGAAGCCAAGAAAATAGCCCCGGTTTTTCTGGTGGCTCGGGAGCCATTTGAATCACACCGTATGGACAATTTTTTTGGCAGTTACCGCAACCAATGCAATCATTAGTAATATAAACTTCGCCATCTGGATTTCGTTTAATTGCGTCAGGCGGGCAGTCCGTCATACAGTGAGGGTGCTCACAATGACGGCAACTAGTTGGGACATGCACATTTGCAAACGTAGGCCCTGCCTCTCGATCTAACCTTGAGATACCTCTATGTGTTTCAGCGCATGCTTTTTCACAATTATCACATCCGACACATATTGATTCATCTATTAAAAGTACATCGGTTGCCTCACCGATTCCTTCCCCCATTAAAAATTCAACAATGCTTCCAGCCTCGGGCTGTTCTATCATTTTTTCTGTTGAGACAATACGCTCGCCATATTTTTCTTCTATTTCTTTTTGTAAAGACGGATTTTCATCAACTAATTTACGGAAAATATCGCCGTCTATTTTTATTGTTTCACAATCAACGGCAGCTTTAATTGTTGCTGTTCGATTTAGATCTGACATCAATGCCATTTCTCCAACGTAATTACCTGCAGCGACGTAGGCTAGTGTTACCTCTTTACCGCCAATTCGTTTCGATACCATCACTGAGCCTTTGCTTATGAGGTAGAGCGCGTCACCTTCATCACCTTCATTGAATATAATGTCACCTTTACGAAAGCTTTCTATTGAAGCTGAGTCTGCCAGTTTTTGTATTGCATCAATGTCGAGGGCGCTTGCAATATAAGTTTGAATTTGTCTTACGATAGCTTCTTTATCCATAGAGTTTCGTAAAGAACGCACATCTTCTCTTAATTTAAGCATCGTACGACGAGGTGTTTCAATTAGTATCGTATCATCTGCGTTAGATAAAATTGTTGCCGAACGTCTACGACCCGATATTAATCCCACTTCCCCAAAAAACGCACCTTGTTCTAAAACAACATACTTAGATGAGTCATCCTCACTAGTTTGTATTTTGACCGAGCCCCTGAATATTGTGTAAACACTGTTCGTATAATCTCCCCGTTCAAAAATTATTGATCCTTTAGGCGGCGCAGTTACAGTTGATTCAACCAACATTTCTCTTTCCATTAGAGGATTTAGTTCTTCAAATATAGGAAGTCTTTGCCTTACTTCTTTTAAAAAAGCGTCATTATCAAAATCTTTTATATCTTTTAAAGTTTCTGTAATTAGCGGTTCGTCAGCAGGATCCAATTCTGTGTTACCGTTGATAAATTCAATAACTTCATAACCCTGATTAATTGCATGTTTGATTAATGGATACCCACCTAAGGAGCCGACTATATAGAGGCCTTTTACATTTGATTCATAGGTTTTACTCACTTCTGGTAACGCGCTGCGTGCATCAGATGGAAAAGTAACTCCACAGGCTTCAACAAACTTTCGTGGCGGTGCTGCACCAAGTCTAGCAATCACTCTGTCACACTCTATTGTTACATCGCCATCAGGCGTATCAAAAGTTAATGTT
>MDSV01236414.1_pt1 | contig 20980 bp, 19 predicted proteins | sample 810851 | NCBI WGS metagenome assembly MDSV01 (sample SAMN05326640, study PRJNA326480) | marine metagenome | isolation source: seawater | place: Atlantic Ocean: North East | collected 2012 | reverse complement strand
TTTAAAATTTTATTTTTATTTATTTTGTTTGCATTAGTTAAAGCAATAGTTCCAAGATATAGATATGATCAGCTTATGAAATTAGGGTGGAAGATATTTCTTCCATTTTCATTGTTTTGGGTAGTTTTAACCTCTAGTTATTTATTATATTTTGATTTATTGCCGGTAAATTAATATGAAAATTTCAAGATTATTAAAAACAGTATTTATGACAGACTTTATTTCAGGCTTATCTATTGCAATCAAAGAAGTTTTTAAAGCAAAGAAAACTATTAATTATCCACATGAAAAAGGTGTTGTTAGCCCTAGATCTCGTGGAGAGCATGCTTTAAGAAGATATCCAAATGGTGAAGAAAGGTGTATTGCTTGCAAATTGTGTGAAGCAGTATGTCCTGCACAGGCAATTACAATTGAGTCTTCCGAAAGAGATGATGGAAGCAGAAAAACTACTAGATATGACATAGATATGTTGAAGTGTATTTATTGTGGTTTATGTGAAGAGTCTTGTCCTGTGGATGCTATAGTCCAAGGACCCAATTTTGAATTTTCAACAGAAACTAGAGAAGAGCTTTATTATAATAAAGAAAAATTACTTGAAAATGGAGATAGATGGGAAAGTGTACTAGCAGCTAATATAAATGCTGATAACTCTCATAGATAATTAAATGATAGCGCACGCAATTTTTTTTTACATTTTTGCTTTTGTAGCAATATTTTCAGCTATAATGGTTACTGTATCTAAAAATACAGTTCACTCTGTTTTTTTTTTAATATTAGATTTTATAAGTATATCTTGTCTGTTCATAATGATTGGAGCAGAATTTTTAGGTATGATTATGCTAATCGTTTATGTAGGGGCGGTTGCTATTTTATTTTTATTTGTTGTTATGATGCTCAATGTAGCTCAACAAAAGAGTGAGTGGTTTGCTTCTAGAGATAAAAGCACCCATATACCTGTTGGATTAATAGTAAGTTTAATCATTTTTTTTGAATTAATAATCGTTATTGGCGGATGGAAATACAAGCCTGATTTAGTTAACTCGATCTCAATAGAGCTTGATTCTAACACTACTAACACTCAACTATTAGGCAATATTATTTACACAGACTACATTCACCTATTTCAATTATCAGGGATGATTCTTTTAGTCGCCATGATAGGAGCGATTGTTTTAACTTTTAGAAAAAGATCGGGCGTGAGAAAACAAAGCTATTTTAAACAGATTTCTAGAGAAAAAGAAGATGCAGTAGAGATGGTTAAACCTGAAATAAACAAAGGAGTTAAGATTGATTTTTAGTATTGGTCTAGGGCACTATTTAACATTGGCCGCAATAATATTCACCATAGGAATTGTAGGAATTTTTCTAAATAGAAAGAATATAATTGTTATACTAATGAGTATTGAGCTAATACTTCTCGCGGTAAATATAAATTTAGTATCATTCTCAATTTTTATAAATGATTTGAGTGGTCAAATTTTTACTTTGTTTATACTAACTGTTGCGGCAGCTGAAGCAGCAATAGGTTTGGCTATAATTGTTGTTTATTATAGAAATTCAGGAACAGTTAGAGTGGAAGAAATACATAATTTAAAAGGATAAATGGAATTTTTAATTTTATTTTTACCACTAATTGGTTCAATAATTTCTGGATTTTTTGGAAAATTAATTGGAGATAAAAGCTCCCAAATTCTAACAAGTTTTTTTGTATCTGTATCAGCGTTGCTTTCTATGTTTATACTTTTTAAAGTTATAAATTATGGTTATGAAAATAATTTAATCATTTCAACCTGGATTAATTCTGGTTCACTAAATGTGCATTGGTCAATTAATATTGATGCTCTATCTTCTGTAATGTTAGTAGTTGTTACTTTTATTTCTTCATTGGTTCACATTTATTCAATAGGTTATATGTCTAATGATCCACACAAACCAAGATTCATGTCATATTTATCTTTGTTTACTTTTGCAATGCTAACACTTGTAACTTCTGATAATTTTTTTCAACTATTCTTTGGATGGGAAGCTGTTGGATTATGTTCATACTTTTTAATAGGTTTTTGGTACAAAAAGAAAAGTGCAAATTCAGCAGCAATTAAGGCTTTTTTAGTAAATAGAGTAGGAGATTTTGGTTTCGCTTTAGGGATATTTTTAATTTTTTATATTTTTGGAACCGTAAACTACAACGAGGTATTTATAAAAATTCCTGAAATACAAAATAAACGATTATTATTTTTAGGAATTAATTTTAATACCATAGATTTAATTTGTTTACTTTTATTTATTGGAGCAATGGGTAAGTCAGCGCAAATTTTTCTACATACGTGGCTTCCAGATGCCATGGAAGGTCCTACTCCAGTCTCTGCATTAATACACGCAGCTACAATGGTTACAGCTGGAGTTTTTTTAGTAGTTAGATGTTCTCCAATATTTGAGTATTCAGATTTTGCATTATCAATAGTTACTATAGTAGGTTTAGTTACAGCTTTGTTTGCTGCAAGTGTTGCTTTGGTACAAACGGACATAAAAAAAATTATTGCATATTCGACGTGTAGTCAGCTTGGTTATATGTTTTTTGCAGCAGGCGTAGGAGCTTACAATGTTGCAATGTTTCACTTGTTTACACACGCATTTTTTAAAGCACTATTATTCTTAGGATCTGGATCGGTAATACATTCTTTTCATAATGAACAAGATATTAATCAAATGGGTGGAACATGGAAGAAATTACCCTACACATATATATTAATGATTATTGGCACTTTAGCTTTGACAGGTTTCCCATTTCTTTCGGGTTTCTACTCAAAAGATGCAATAATTGAATTTGCATATTTAAAGGGTAGCGATCTTGGATATCTTGCAGCTTATACCGGTATTTTTACTGCTTTATTAACTTCAATTTATTCGTGGAGATTAATATTTAAAACTTTTCATGGTAACTACAACAATTCAAAAATCAAATTAGAAAATGTACATGAGTCACCTTTAGTAATGATTGTTCCATTAATAATATTAGCTATAGGAGCAATTTTTGCTGGCATTTTGTTTAAAGATCTTTTCATAGGACCTATAAATTCATATGAATTTTGGTCAAGCTCAATAAAATTTATAGAACCACTAAGTAAAGATCATCCCCCATTGTGGTTTATTTTTTTAACACCAATTTTAGTAGTCACATCTATACCTCTAAGTTTTTATCTATTTGTAAAAAATAAAATAATTGTTGAAGATATTGTAAATGCTAACAAATCTTTTTATCTTTTTTTAAAAAATAAATGGTACTTTGATGAATTGTATGACTATATTTTTGTGAACCCATCTAAGAAAATTGGATACTTTTTTTGGAAAAAAATTGATATCTCCGTTATAGATAAATTTGGACCTGATGGAATATCTAAATTAATAAAATATTTCTCTTTAAAAGCTGTTAAGTTTCAAAGTGGATATATATATCAGTATGCATTTATAATGCTTTTAGGATTTTCTATCCTACTAACTTTACTTATAGTTAACTAATGAATTTTCCAATTTTATCATCATTAATTTTGCTACCCACTATAGGAGCAATATTTATTTTTTTTGTTAGATCTTCTCGTGAACAGTATCAGGCAAGTAAATATATATCTTTATTTATATCTTTGGCAAATTTCATACTTTCAATTTATCTTTGGTTTATTTTTGATAAAAATTCTATTGATTTTCAATTTGTTGAAAATAGGGAGTGGTTGTTAGGCTTTGTTAATTATAAAGTTGGTATAGATGGTATTTCTATATTATTTATTATTCTTACTACTTTCATAACTCCAATTTGTATAATTTCTGTAAATGCCACTATTAAAAAAAGATTAAAAGATTTTTTAATAGCAATTTTATTAATGGAAACTTTTATGATAGGAGTTTTCTGTTCAATTGATTTATTGGTATTTTATCTATTTTTTGAAGCAGGTTTAATACCAATGTTTTTAATTATTGGTATTTGGGGTGGTGAAAGACGAGTTTATTCTGCGTTTAAATTTTTTTTATATACATTATTGGGATCTGTTTTAATGTTAATTGCAATTATTTCTATATATTGGATTACGGGAACTACAGATGTTGAAAAATTATATGTAATTGGTATAGACGCAAAATATCAAAATTTATTATGGCTAGCTTTCTTTAGTTCTTTTGCTGTAAAAACTCCTATGTGGCCTGTTCATACCTGGTTACCAGATGCTCATGTTGAAGCACCAACTGCTGGGTCTGTACTCCTGGCAGCTATATTGCTTAAAATGGCAGGATATGGTTTTATTAGATTTTCCCTAGGATTATTTCCTTTAGCATCAGATTATTTTGTACCACTAGTTTATTTATTAAGCTTAGTGGCAATAATTTACACATCATTTGTAGCTCTCATGCAAGAGGATATGAAAAAACTAATCGCTTACTCTTCAGTTGCTCATATGGGTTTTGTTACACTTGGAATATTCACAATGACAAAACAAGGTATTGAAGGAAGTATATTTCAAATGATTAGCCATGGACTTGTTTCTGCAGCTTTATTTTTATGTGTTGGTGTAGTTTATGAAAGACACCACAGTAGATTAATTAACAAATATGGTGGTCTGGTACAAATAATGCCTAAATATGCTTTAGTATTCATGGTATTTACTTTAGGTGCGATAGGGCTTCCGGGTACCAGTGGTTTTGTCGGAGAATTTTTAATATTAATGGGAACTTTTAAGAAAAGTTTTTTAGTAGCTACAATTGCTAGTCTTGGAGTTATTTTAGGTGCCGCATACATGCTATGGCTTTATAAGAGAGTTATTTTTGGTGAAATATTAAATAATGAATTAAAAAAAATGGTAGATCTAAAAAAATTTGAAATATTAATTCTTTTTAGTTTGGTTTTTCCTATAATTTATTTTGGTTTTTATCCCGAACCATTAATTAATTCTATAGAAGTCTCTGTAGGAAATCTTTTGAATATTTTAAATGAGAATATTAACAGCAATTTAACTTATAAAAAATAATGGAAAATCTTGGTTTAATACTACCAGAAATTTTTACTTCTTTATCAATAATGCTTTTATTAATGATTGGAGTTTTTAAAAAAAAAAGTTCATCATTAATTTATAACTTAACGACAATAAGTTTGGTTATTCTTTTATTTAGTATTTATAATTTGAGTAATATAACTGAAACTTTTTTATTTAATAAAAGTTACATCATAGATAATTTATCAAATTTCATGAAAATAATAATGATTATCTCAGGAATATTTATTATGTTGGCTTCTTCAAAATATTTACAAATAAAAAAGTTAAATAAAATTGAATACCCAGTTTTAGTTCTTAGTGCAATTCTTGGAATGATGGTTATGATAAGTTCTAATGATTTAATTGTATTTTACATGGGTTTGGAGCTTCAATCATTAGCTCTTTACGTTTTAGCCTCATTTAATAGAGACAACATTTTATCAACAGAATCGGGTTTAAAATATTTTATTTTAAGTGCTTTATCATCTGGTCTATTGCTTTATGGTTGTTCATTAGTTTATGGTTTTTCAGAAACAACTAATTTTAACGAGATTTTAATTAACTCTAAAAATGTAGAATATAACCTTACATTCGGTATTGTTTTTATTCTAGTAGGTTTGGCATTCAAAATTTCAGCTGTACCATTTCATATGTGGGCACCAGACGTATATCAAGGATCACCAACTTCAGTGACAATATTTTTTGCAATACTTCCTAAAATTGCAGCGTTAACAGTATTTATCAGATTTTTGTATGTGCCTTTTTTAAATATGATTGACCAATGGCAAATGATAATAGTATTTATATCAATTGCATCAATGATATTTGGTTCCATAGCTGCAATAGGTCAAACTAATTTAAAAAGATTGGCAGCCTATAGCTCTATTGGTCATATGGGGTATGCACTTGCAGGATTATCAACAGGAACTAACGAAGGTATTCAAAGTGCAATTACATATATTTCCATTTATTTAGTTATGAACTTGGCATTTTTTAGTTGTTTGTTTATGCTTAAAAGAAATGAAACCTATTATGAAAAAATAGATGATTTATCCGGTCTATCAAAAAACCATCCAATATTATCTTTTTCATTAATGGTAATTCTTTTTTCTCTAGCCGGCATACCTCCACTTGCAGGATTTTTTGCCAAATTCTACATTTTTATGAGTGTGATTGAACAATCGATGTATTTTTTAGCGGTTGTTGGCTTATTATCTACAGTAATTGCCGCATTTTATTATTTGAGAATAATTAAAATTGTTTATTTTGATCCAGAAAAAGAAATGTATGAAAAAAATCATCACATTGGATTAAGATTAACTTTAATTTTATCTACAATATTTATTATATTTTATTTTGTTTATCCAAGTGGATTAACTGAGATAATTTCTAAAATAAATATTATTTAATGAAATTAAGAAAATTCTATTTTAAAAGAGTTATTAGCACAAATGATACAGCCCTTAGATTAATAAAAAATGGTAATAATTTTGGCTTAGTTTCATCTGAGACACAGATAAAAGGAAAGGGTCAAAGAGGAAATAAGTGGATTTCAAAAAAAGGAAATATATTTGTATCTATTTTTTTTAAGATTAATAACAAAATTTCAATAAAAACAATAACAGATAAAAATTTATCCATATTAAAAAATATAATCTCAATCTATATTAAAAAGAATATTAAAATTAAACTACCTAATGATATATTGATTGAGAAAAAAAAAATTTGTGGGATTTTACAAGAAATAATTTATCAAAATGAATATAGATATTTAATTGTGGGTGTTGGAATTAATATAATTAATAGCCCAAATATACCAAATTATCCAACAACTTATTTAAATAACTATAGTAAAAAAAAAGTTAATAAAATAGAAATGTTAAATAATATTAAATTATATTTTGAAAAAAAATACAGAGTTTAAAAAATAAGATGTACTTAATTGGAGATATTGGTAATACAGATATTAAAATATGTCTGTTTAATAAAAATCTTAAAGTAGTTAAAAAAATACGCATTAAAACTAACTTATTAAGTAATAAATTTTTATCCAATAACCTCAAGTTTATTGTAAATTATAAATTTAAAATCAAATTTGCTATATTTAGTTCAGTTGTACCACTTGCTTATAAAAAAATAAAAAAATTTATTAATCAATCTACAACCGTTAAATGTACTGAATTAAAACAATTAAAATTAAGTAGTCTATTAAAAATTAAAGTGAATAAAAAACAAATTGGATCAGATAGATTGGCTAATGCCATATCAGTTATAGATAAAAAAAAAAATTATATTATTATTGATTTTGGAACAGCTACAAATTTTGATGTAGTAATCAAAGATAATTATATTGGTGGAATCATAGCACCAGGTGTCAATTTGTCTTTGAATACTTTGTCCGAAAAGGCTTCTTTAATTCCAAAAATCAGACTTAAAAAAATAAAACACGTTATAGGAAAAAATACTACATCTGCTATCAGAGCTGGTTTTTATCATGGTTATTCTGGACTAATTGACAATATAATTAAAACGATTATTAAACAGACCGGTAAATCATTTAGTATAATTCTTACAGGTGGATTTTCTGAATTATTTAAAAATACAATTAAAAGAAAAACAATAATTAACAAAGATTTAACTATTTATGGTTTATTAAAAGCTGCAATAACTATTAAAAAATGAGTGAAGAGTTAATTTTTTGTCCCTTAGGTGGATCTGGAGAAATAGGAATGAACATGAATTTGTTTGCCTATGGAAAGCCAGAAAATCAAAAATGGATTATCGTGGATATAGGGGTAACATTTGCAGACGATAGTATACCAGGAATAGATTTAATATATCCTGATCCTGGATTTATTGTTGATAAGAAAGAAGATCTCCTAGGCATTGTTTTAACTCATGCGCATGAAGATCATATAGGTGCAATTGTTCATATTTGGCCAAAGTTAAAATGCAAAATTTTTGCAACTCCGTTTACTTCAGTTTTAGTAAATGAAAAATTTAAAGAAAAAAAAATTGATATAACGGGATATTTAAAAATTATAGAACTTAATAGTACTCTCAATTTAGAACCATTTAAAATAGAATTTGTTACCCTTACACATTCGATTTTAGAACCAAATGGTTTAAAGATAGAGACTCCAGTTGGAAGTATTTTGCATACTGGTGATTGGAAATGTGATCCAGACCCTTTAATCGGAGATAATATTAATTCAAAAAGACTTAAAGAAATTGGTAAAGAAGGTGTTATTACAATGATTTGTGATTCAACAAATGTATTTAGTGCAGGAAGAGCAGGCTCAGAATTGGATGTTAGAAAAAATATGCTAAAAGTTTTAGAGAGACTTGAAAAAAGAATAATTATCACATCTTTTGCTTCAAATGTTGCTAGGATGGAAACAGCTTTTTATTGTGCTGAAAAAGTAGGAAGGCAAATTGCTTTAGTTGGCAGGTCAATGCATAGAATATATAAAGCTGCCAAACAATGTGGATATTTAGATAAAGTTATCGAACCTATAGATGCTAGAGATGCAAAAAATATTTCTAGAGATAAAATTGTTTATCTTTGCACCGGTAGTCAAGGTGAGCCTATGGGAGCTATGAGTAGAATAGCAAATTACTCTCACCCTGATATTTTTATGGAAAAAGGTGATGCTGTTGTTTTTTCATCAAAAATAATTCCGGGTAATGAAAAAAAACTTTATAAATTACATAACCAATTAGTTAGAGAGGGTGTAGAAGTTATTTCTGAAGAAAGCGAATACATCCATGTTTCAGGCCATCCAAATAGAGAGGATCTGAGAGATATGTATAATTGGATAAAACCTAAATCAGTTATTCCTGTGCATGGTGAACATAGACATATGCTTGAGCACATCAGTTTTGCTAAAGAAATGCAAGTTCCTTATCCAATTAAAGTAGAAAATGGTGATATTGTAAGATTATATCCAGGTAAAAAGCCCGAGGTCTATGACAAGGCCCCAAGTGGAAGACTTTATGTAGATGGATCGATTAGTGTTGAAGAAGATGCTCAATCCATAAAAGAAAGAAAAAATATATCCGCAAATGGATTTATTGAAGCAACAATTTTAATAACTCCAAAAGGAAATATTCATAACAGGCCTTTACTAACTTTTAGAGGTTTGCCAATTTATGATAAAGAAGAATTCCAAAATGACCTTGAAGATGAAATAGAAAAAACAATTAAATCTTTTTCCCTAAATAGTATGAAACAACAATCTAACTTAATAGAGGCTATAAAAAGCACATGTAGAAAATTTACTAAACAAAAGACTGGAAAAAGACCCTTAGCTAATATTAATTTAATAAGAATATAGTAGAAACAAAGAAAAACCATAAAATGTTAAAGAAAAAATACTTATTCTACTTTAATTACATCAATATTTTTTATAATCATATATTTGTTTATAAAGTATGAAAATTTAACATAAAGGATATTTAAATTTAATGTATTTTTCAAAATCATTCATACCAATTTTAAAGAACAATCCAACTGAGGCTAAAATTAAATCACATCAACTAATGTTAAGAGTCGGCATGATAAAACAGTCATCGGCTGGAATTTATTCATGGCTACCTCTAGGATTTAAAGTTATGAAGAAAATTGAACAAATTGTTAGAGATGAACAAGATAGAGTAGGAGTTCAAGAAATGTTAATGCCTACAATTCAATCTTCTGAAATTTGGAAAGAAAGTGGTCGTTATAATGATTATGGAGAAGAAATGCTAAGGATAAAAGATAGACAAAATAGAGAAATGCTTTATGGCCCCACTAATGAAGAGTTAGTTACAGAAATATTTAGATCTAGTATAAAATCATATAAATTATTACCCCAACTTTTATATCACATACAATGGAAATTTAGAGATGAGCTAAGGCCGCGGTTTGGAATTATGAGGTGTAGAGAATTTTATATGAAAGATGCATATTCATTTGATTTAACCGATGAAGATGCATCTTTTTCATATAATAAATTTTATTTATCTTATTTGAGAACTTTCAAAAGATTAAACTTATCAGCTATTCCAATGGCTGCCGACACCGGACCAATAGGTGGAAATCTTTCACATGAATTTATTATTTTAGCTGATACTGGTGAAAGTAAAATTTATACAGATAAAAGAATATTTGATGTAAATTATAGCTCAACAAAGCTTGAAAAATTATCATTGCAAAAACTTAGAAATGATTATGATAAATTTTATTCTGTTACTGATGAAAAATATAAAAAAGAAGATTTTGAAATTAAAGTACCAAGTGAATTTAGAGTTAATACTAAAGGTATTGAAGTTGGTCATATATTTTATTTTGGAGATAAATATTCAAAAGCAATGAATGCTTCAGTTGATTATAATGGTAAAAAAGAATTTGTTAAAATGGGTTCTTATGGAATAGGTGTATCAAGACTAGTCGGTGCCATAATTGAAGCAAAATATAATGATAAAGATGGAATTATGAAGTGGCCTATATCAGTATCACCTTTTGACTGTGCAATAATTCCTATGATAAATAAAAATGACTTATCAAATTTAGAGAAATCAAATAAAATTTTTGAATATTTAAAGTCAAAAAATTTAGATATTATTATTGACGATACAGATGAAAATATATCGGCAAAAATTAAAAAATTTAATTTAATTGGTATACCTTATCAGCTAATTATTGGAAATAAGGTCGAAGGTGATCTTTTTGAGTTCAAAGAAGTAGGCGGCGAAACTCGGAAACTAAAAATTGAAGAAATTGCATCAGAAATTATTAAAGCTAAATCAAATTGATTTCACAATTAGAAAAAGAAGTAACTTTAAAATTTTTAAAAACTAGAAAGAATGATGGTTTTTTAAACATCATATCTATTTTTTCATTCATTGGCATATCTTTGGGTGTGGCCGTACTAATAATTGTTATGTCAGTAATGAATGGCTTTAGAGCAGATTTAATTAACAAGATAGTAGGATTTAATGCACATGCGGTAGTGAAATCTTATAACAAATTAATAAGTTCCAATTCTTTTAAAGTTAGTAATTTTTTACAAAGTAATGTTTCTTCGATAAAATACTCAAACGATGGTGAATCTATAATTTTAAATAAAGAAAATTCTAAAGGCCTTCTATTAAAGGGATATTTTGATGTAGATTTTAAAAATTTAGAAATAGTAAAAAATAAAGAATTTTATGGTGATAAAGAGTTAAAAAAAAATACAATATCTATAGGCAAGGAATTAAGTCTTAATTTAAATATAGATTTGGGAGACCCTGTAACATTGATGTCTCCGTCAGGTATACAAACAATTGTAGGATCATTACCTAAACAAGAAACTTTCATAGTTAAATCTATTTTTGATAGTGGATTAGCAAACTTTAATGAAAATGTTGCTTATATAAACTTAAATACCTTAGAAAACTTTTTTGACAAAAGCAAAGAACAGCGTTTTTTAGAATATTATTTTATAAACCCCCAAGATATTGCAAATCTTAAGAATGAATTATTAGAAATACATCAAGAAGAATTGGTTTATACATGGGCAGATTTAAATGAGTCCTTGTTTTCAGCATTGAAAGTTGAAAGAAATGTAATGTTTATAATTTTATCTTTAATAATTATTGTTGCTGCATTTAATATTATTTCTGGGCTAACAATTTTAGTTAAAAATAAAACTAGAGATATAGGTATCCTAAAATCTATTGGCGTAACCAGCAAATCTATTAAGAAAATTTTCTTTTTAGTTGGCTTTATTATAGGCACAAGCGCAACCATCTTTGGAATTGTTGTGGGAACTTTATTTTCTTATTATGTAGAAAATATAAGAGAATTTATTTCTAATACATTTAATGTCAGATTGTTTCCTGAAGAAATATATTTTCTAAGTACAATGCCATCAGAAATAAATCCAAGTTCAATAATGCTTATTGCTTTTTGTTCAATAATTACAACCATAATAGTTTCTATATATCCAGCTTCTAAGGCATCCTCGTTAGATACTGTTAAAACTTTAAAGTATGAATAATTTTATAAAAATTAAGAATATAAAAAAAAAATATGAAAAAAATGAAACCATTAAAGTTTTAAATGATATTTCATTTAAGTTTGAATCTGGTAATATTTATTCTCTCGTCGGACCTTCCGGATCGGGAAAGTCAACTTTGCTAAACATATTATCTTTAATTGATACTCCAACATCAGGATCAATTGAAATTAATAAAAAAAAAATTGATTTTGATAATCAAATTTATAATGACAATGTTAGAGCAAAAAAAATAGGAGTTATTTATCAAGATAAAAATCTTTTGTCAGATTTCTCTGCAATTGAAAATGTTTATTTGCCAAATTTATTGTTATCAAATAACAAATCAACATCGATGTATTTAGCAAAAAAAATAATTAAAAGTGTTGGTCTCACATCTAGAATTAATCATTTTCCATCTGAACTATCTGGAGGTGAAAATCAACGGGTTGCAATAGCAAGAGCTATAATAAATAATCCAGAAATAATTTTAGCTGATGAACCGACTGGTAGTCTAGATTTTGAAAATGCTAAAAAAATATTTAAAATTTTATTTAATTTAAAGAGTAAAAATAGGATTATAATTTATGCAACTCACAATAGATATTTTGCCAATATGGCAGATTGTAAAATCAAAATGATTGGTGGTAAGATGAAGATTGTCAATGAAAGAATCGATTAATAAAACATTTAACCATTTTAAAATTCATTCTCAATATTCAATTTGTGAAGGTGCGGTTAAAATTGAACAGCTAAAAGATTTTTGTAAAGCAAACAAAGTTAAATCAGTTGGTATATCAGATACATTTAATCTCTCTGGTGCATTAGAATTTTCTGAAAATTTATCGTCTGTTGGGACTCAACCAATCATAGGAACGCAGATATTATTTAAATACAAAGATTCTACAGGACTTATTCCTCTTATTGCAAAAAATAAAATGGGTTATCAAAATATTATTGAACTTTCATCAAAATCTTATTTAGAAAATTCTGAAATTACAGATCCACATTGTAATTTTGATGATTTGTTAAATAAATCTTCTGGAATAATCGTTTTGAGTGGTTCAATAAAATGTCTAATTGGTAGTCTTTTCAATAAAGGTTTGTTTCATGAAATAGATGATATTATTTCAAAGCTTTCAAAAACTTTTAAAGATGACCTTTATTTAGAAATACAAAGACACAATGATTTAAATGAAAAAGAATTTGAAAATTTTAATTTAAATAACTCTAAAAAGTTTGATTTACCTATTATTGCCACTCAAGAAGTTTACTATTTGGAGCAAAATATGTTCGAGGCTCATGATGCGTTGATGTGTATTGGAGAAAAAAAATATGTCAATGATGTAAATAGAGTTAAATTATCTAATCAACACTATTTCAAATCCTCTGAATCAATGGTTGAACTTTTTAAAGATTTGCCAGAGGCTTTAGAAAATAACTTTAATCTTCCATATAGATGTTCTTTTAGACCTTTGCCATCTAGCCCTATTTTACCAAGTATCTCTTCAAATACTGTTAATTCTAATGATTTATTAATAAATGAATCTTATGTTGGTTTAAAAGAAAAATTTGTAAAAATTTTCAAAATTAAAAACCATGATTTAGATAAAAATGATAATTATAAATTATATAAACAAAGATTAGATCATGAAATAAAAATAATTATTGAAATGAACTATTCTGGGTATTTTCTAATAGTATCAGATTATATTAAATGGGCTAAAAAAAATAATATACCTGTAGGACCTGGTAGAGGTTCTGGTGCCGGATCTTTGGTGGCTTGGTGTTTATCAATTACAGACATTGATCCAATTAAATTTAATTTAATTTTTGAAAGATTTTTAAATCCTGATAGAATTTCAATGCCTGACTTTGATATAGATTTTTGTGAAGAAAAAAGAGATTTAGTTTTTGAGTATTTAACAAAAAAGTACAAACATAGTGTAGCCCACATTATTACATTCGGTAAATTAAAAGCAAGAATGGTAATTAGAGATGTGGGACGTGTTTTAGGTCTTCCTTATGGTTTTATTGATAGTATTTGTAAAATGATACCCTTTGACCCATCTAGACCAATGCGTTTGCAAGAGTGTATTAACGTTGAACCTAGATTGCAGAAGCTTATTGATGAAGATGTTAGAGTTAAAAGACTAATAAATTTATCTTTGATGCTAGAAGGATTAAATAGAAATGTAGCTACTCATGCCGCAGGTGTAGTTATTGCAGATAAAAAATTAACTGAAACTGTTCCTTTGTATAAAGACAGTTCTGCAAATTTATTACTTCCTTCTACTCAGTTTGATATGTATTCAGCAGAAAATGCTGGTTTAGTAAAATTTGATTTTCTTGGCTTAAAGACACTAACAGTAATTGATAAAACTCAAAAGTTAGTCAATAAAACACATCCTAGTTTTAAAGTAGAAGAAATTGATTACGAGGATCAAAAAGTTTATGAGCTTTTATCTAGTGGCAAAACAGTTGGTCTATTTCAACTTGAAAGTTCTGGTATGAAAGATGCTCTTATAAACATGAAGCCTAATAGATTGGAAGATATAATTGCTCTAGTAGCGCTTTATAGACCGGGGCCAATGAGCAATATACCTATATACAATGACTGCAAGCATAAAAAAAGAGAACCCGACTATCTTCATCCAAAACTAGAGAAGATTTTAAAACCAACTTATGGAGTTATTATTTATCAGGAACAAGTTATGCAGATTGCACAAGCTTTATCAGGTTTTACTGCTGGAGAGGCAGATATTCTTAGACGAGCAATGGGAAAGAAAAAAAGATCAGAATTAGAAAAACAAAAACAAAGATTTGTAGAAGGGGCCTTTAAAAATGGTATTAGCAAAGATATTGCTGCTGGAATTTTTTTAAAAATAGAGCCTTTCGCAGAATATGGTTTTAATAAAAGTCATGCAGCAGCCTATGCAGTTATAGCCTATCAAACTGCTTATTTAAAAACTTATTATCCACATGAATTTTTTGCAGCTTCAATGTCAATGGAACTGTCAAATCAAAGTAAACTCAGTGAATTTTATGAAGAGTTAAAAAGATTGAATATAAATGTAGTACGCCCTGACATTAATTCTTGTTTTGCTGATTTTAGTTCTAATGGAAAAGATTTTTTATATGCATTAGGAGCGATAAAAAATGTAGGCTTTGAAGCTATATCAAATGTAATTAAAGAAAGAATTCAGAACGGTAAATTTGAAAATCTTTCAGACTTTATTAATAGAGTTAATCCAAAAAATATAAACAAACTTCAATTGGAAGGACTTGTTAAAGCAGGAGCTTTTGATAATATCAATATGAATAGGCAATCATTGTTTAATTCTATTCCAAACATTATTTTAAAATCAAAAAACAACTTTGAAAATAAACTTAATAATCAAATTAATTTGTTTGATGATGAAAATAAAAATAATGATTATTTTTTGGAAGAAGTTAATGAATGGGATGATGATACAAAATTGTCAAAAGAATTTGAAACATTGGGTTTTTTCATTTCTGATCATCCATTGAACCAATATAAAATATTATTCAATCAATATAATATTGTAAATTATGATAAATTTGAAAATGATAAAAGTTCGTTGAGTTCCAATATTGCTTGTACCGTTCTTAAAGTGCAAGAAAAAAAAACTCAAAAAGGAAATTCTTATGCCATTGTAAAACTATCTGATTTAAGTCACGTTTTTGAGCTATTTATTTTTTCAGATATCTTTGAATTGAGTAGAGAAAAATTAATAGAAGGAAATTCTTTAATGATTACACTTATGAAAAATTATACTGACGAAGCAAAAACTCAAAGAAGAATAAATGTAAAAAAAATAGTTACATTAAAAGAAATTCTGAATAGTAATTTTGAAGAAATAAAGTTTAAAATTAATAGTTTGGAGGAATTAACAAAAATTCAAAGTTTAAGTAAAAAAGATGGGAAAACTAAAATAATTTTTCAAATTTCAGACAAGGGTAACAATTATACTTTTTCTCTAAATGATAAGAGGTTTATAGATAATAATCTTATAAATAGGCTAAAAATAAGAGAAAATATAATGATTGATTAAAAAACACTTGTTTTTTTTTAATAAAATTGTATTTACCTTCTTAAATTAACACGCACACAATTTGTGGTTTTATACCTCCGGTCCTTAAATGGAAGTGATTGTGGTGGCATAACCGGGAATAAATATGAAGATACCAAATATAACAATCGAACAACTATTAGAAGCTGGAGTACACTTAGGGCACAAAACATTAAGATGGAACCCTAAAATGAAAAAGTACATCTTTGGAAAAAGGGACTCAATTCATATAATAGATTTAACTCAAACATTGGAGTTGACTAACGTAGCAATGGAAAAAGTTTACTCAACAATTGTTAACGGAGGAAAAATATTATTTATATCTACCAAAAAACAAGCTTCAGAAGCTATAGCTGAGTTAGCAAAAAATACTGATCAATACTTTGTAAATTATAGATGGTTAGGTGGCATGTTAACAAATTGGGGCACAATATCTAATTCTATAAAAAAGTTAAAAAAAATTAATTCAGACTTATCTTCAGAAAATAGAGGTTTTACAAAGAAAGAATTGCTTAAAATGAGCAGCCAGAGAGATAAACTTCAAAGATCATTAGGTGGAATCGCTGACATGAAGAAAATTCCAGATCTTGTTTTTATAATTGATACTAATTATGAGTCTCTTGCTATCAAAGAATCAATTAAATTGGGTATTCCTATTATAGCAGTATTAGATAGTAATTCTGACCCAGAAGGAATTGATTTTCCAATTCCAGGTAATGATGATGCTAGAAGATCTATTGATCTATATTGCAATTTATTATTAGAAACAATTAATAATGCAAAAAAAGACCTTCCAAAACAAACGGAAGTAGAGTCAAAAGATTTAGATACCAATCTAATAAAAAACCCAGATGAAAAAGAAGTTACCTCAGAAAAAAAAGTTATAAACTAAATTTAATCAAGAATATAAATAAACGTTTATGAGTAATATAGAACAAATAAAAAAATTAAGACATTCTACAGGCGCTGGCTTTAAAGATTGCAATTTAGCTCTTAAAGAATCAAAAGGAGATCTAGAAAAAGCTGTCGAAATTTTAAGAGTTAAAGGAATAGCTAAAGCTTCAAAAAAAATGTCTAGAGTAGCTAAAGAGGGTGTTATTTTACTTTCTGGAAATGAAAAAAAATGTTCATTACTAGAAGTTAACTGTGAAACTGATTTTGTTGCAAAAAATGAAGATTTTATTAATTTTGTAAAAGAGTTAAGCGAACTAAATAATAAGTGTTCTTCAGATTTAGAGAAGTTAAATAACTCAATAATGCAAAATAAAAAAACTGTTAAGGAAAATTTAGTAGCACTAATTGCAAAAATTGGTGAAAAAATAACTATCGGTAGAGCAAAAACTTTAGAAAGTTCTAGTTGTAATAACTACACTTATCAGCATGCAATAGTTAGAGACAATGTTTCAAAATTAGGCGTTATAGTTTCTCTAGAAATCAATCAACAATCAGATGAAATCAATTCTTTTGGAAAGCAATTAGCAATGCACATTGCAGCATCAAATCCAATAGCTTTAACGTCTGATAAAATTGAAAAAACAATTTTAGATAAAGAACAAGAACTTATATCTGAAGAACTTAAAAATTTAGGAAAAAAAGATGAAATTGCAAAAAAAATAAGTTTAGGTAAACTTAATAAATTTAAAGAAGAAAATAGTTTATTGACTCAAGATTGGGTTATTGAGCCTAAGAAAAAAGTTAAAGAAGTTATAAACGAAATTAATACTAAGGGCATTAATATAAAAGAATTTGTAAGATTAAAAATTGGAGAGTAATGTTTAAGGATAGTTTTTATAAAGATAAAATGAACAAAACAATTGAAGTTTTTGTCAAAGAACTATCTTCGTTAAGAACTGGTAGAGCTAATGCAAGTATGCTTGATCTAGTTAAAGTAGATGTTTATGGTCAACAAATGCCCATTAATCAATTAGCCAGCATAACTACACCCGAACCACGAACAATTAATATACAAGTATGGGATATAAATAACGTTAGCTTAATTGATGTGGCAATAAAAAAATCAGAGTTAGGACTGAATCCTCAAATAGATGGCCAGTTAGTAAGATTGCCAGTTCCAGATTTAAGTGAAGAAAGAAGGAATGAGATGAAAAAAATTATTAAATCAATGGGTGAAAAGTGTAAAATTTCTATCAGAAATATTAGAAGAGAAGGTAATGATGAATTAAAAAATCTATTAAAGAGCAAAGATATTTCTGAAGATGACGTAAAAAAAAGTGAAAAAATAATTCAAGATCTTACAGATGGCAAAATAAAACTCATAGATGAGAAAGTTATTTCAAAAGAAAAAGAAATAATGACAATATGAAAATACCCAAACATGTTGCCATAATTATGGATGGAAATGGCAGATGGGGATTAAAAAAGAATAAAAATAGAAATTTCGGCCACAGAGAAGGCTTAAAAGTTGTTGAAAGAATAATTAAAGAAACTCTTAAAAAGAATATTAAATATTTAACACTTTTTGCTTTTTCAACAGAAAATTGGAAAAGACCCAAAAAAGAAATAAATTATTTATTTAAACTTCTAGAAAATTTTATTAAAGAAAGAATAATAGAATTTAATAAAAATAATATAAAGTTAAAAGTTATTGGAATAAAAAAATTTTCTCCAGAATTAAACAACTTATTAACTGAGTCTGAAAAAAAAACTAAGAATAATAATAAATTACAAATTAACCTAGCTTTAAACTATGGATCAAAGAATGAGATTGTTTATACAATTAAAAAATTAGTTAGATTTAAAAAAAAAATAAATGAAAAAAATATTACAAAATACCTCTTTACTGAAGGTATACCTGATCCTGATTTATTGATTAGAACTGGTAATACTCATAGATTAAGCAATTTTCTTTTATGGCAATTAGCATATTCTGAAATTTTTTTTGAAAAAAAGCTGTGGCCAGACTTTAATGAAAAAGATTATAGTAATATTTTGAACGTATTTAAAAATACTAAAAGAAACTTTGGCAACATATGATTAAAAAGAATTTTTTTAAAAGGTTGATAAGTTCAATTATCCTAATACCTTTGGCTCTTTTTGTTATTATAAAAGGATCAATTTTATTTAATTTTTTTATAATAATTTGTTTTTTAATTATGTCCTATGAATGGCATAATATGTGTAAAAAAAAATCATATTATCCATTTGGTTTTATTGTTCTTATTTTATCTTTTTATACTATTTATGAATTAATAGATTTTGCTGATGATTATACTTATTTTTTAACCATAACTTTAATATGTGTTTCTACTGATATTGGTGGTTATACATTTGGTAAAATCTTTAAAGGGCCAAAGCTTACTAAAATCAGTCCAAATAAAACTTATTCAGGTATGTTGGGTGGATATTTATTATCAATTATACTTATTAGCATTACGATTCAAACATCATTTATCTTTAGTAATAAATCACAAATTTCAATTGGTATTTTAGCTTTTGTTTTTTCAATTTCGACAGTTAGTCAACTTGGAGATATAACGATTTCTTATTTTAAAAGATTATCAAAAGTTAAAGATACAGGAAAAATTATACCTGGGCATGGAGGACTTTTAGATAGATTAGACGGAATGATTTTTGCTTTTCCATTTTCATACTTAATATTATCTACAAACATATTTAAAATTATTTAAATGAAAAAGAAAATTGTAATATTGGGGTCAACTGGATCAATCGGAAAAACAACTTTTAATATAATTAAAAATAATCCAAATGATTTTGAAATACTTTTACTTACAACAAATAAAAATGTTAATACTGTTTTAAAACAAGCCAAAAAACTAAAAGTAAAAAATATTCTTATTTCAAGTCCTATACATTATATAAAATTAAAAAAAAAATTAAAAAAAAGCAAAATTAAAGTTCACAATAATATAGATAATTTGCAAAGTATTATTAAAAAAAAGGTTGATTATACAATGTGTGCAATATCAGGTCTATCAGGTTTAAAACCTACAATAGATGCTATTAAATTTAGCAAAACAATAGCAATCGCAAATAAAGAGTCGATAATTTGTGGATGGGAATTTATCAACAAAGCTTTACGCAAAAATAAAACTAAATTTATACCAATAGACTCGGAGCATTTTTCAATATGGATGTTGCTTAAAAATCAAAATATAAACAATGTTAAAAAAATTTATTTAACCGCTTCTGGCGGCCCTTTTTTAAATAAAAAAAATTCAGAAATTGCCAATATCAAACCAAAGTATGCTTTAAAACATCCTAATTGGAAAATGGGAAAAAAAATTTCTATTGATTCAGCAACATTAATGAACAAGGTCTTTGAGGTTATTGAAGCTAAAAAAATATTTGATTTAGATATTAGTAAATTTAAAATTATTATTCATCCACAATCGTATATTCATGCAATTGTTCATTTTAAAAATGGATTAGTTAAGTTTTTAGCCCATGACACTAGTATGGAAATACCTATAATTAATTCACTTTATATTAATGGCAAGTCTATTGATTATAATAATAAAAATTTAAATTTTGAAATTTTAAATGGAATTAATTTTATCAATCCTGATATTAATAAATTCCCAGTTATAAATTTGTTAAATGTTATAAAAAATAACTCTAGCTATTTTGAAACAATACTTATTTCAATAAATGACTTTTTAGTTGAAAAATATTTGAATGGTGAAATTAATTATCTCTCTATTAATACCAACCTAATTAAATTGATTAAAATGCCTTATTTTAAAGGATATTTCAAATTTAAGCCAAAAAATATAATTGATATAAAAATTATGATAAAAAAGGTTAACACTTATTTAAATAAAAACAAATTTAATGAAAACTAACTTGCTAAAATATTTTAAAATAT
>MDSV01084056.1_pt1 | contig 20980 bp, 23 predicted proteins | sample 810851 | NCBI WGS metagenome assembly MDSV01 (sample SAMN05326640, study PRJNA326480) | marine metagenome | isolation source: seawater | place: Atlantic Ocean: North East | collected 2012 | reverse complement strand
TATCTTCCATTTAAAGAAGATATTCATACTGATCATAAAAAAATATTTGAAGCTAGTTACAGCTGTACTAAATCGTTTAGATATTCATTTATAAAAAAAATATATATGATGGAAACTTTGAGTGAAACAGAATTTGCACCAAGTATAAAAAAAGATAGCTTTATACCAAATACATTTGTAGATATAACCAAGTATTTAGATAAAAAGATCCAGATAATGAATATTTATAAAAGTGAAATTAATAGACACCCATTTCCCAGAGCCAAAAAAAATATTAAGGCATTAGCAAGTTTTAGGGGTGCAACTTGTGGATATAATTATGCTGAAAGTTTCGTACTTTTAAAAGAAATAATATGAATAAAATTCGAAAATTAACATCAGAAAATTATTGGGATTATGAGTTAGGCTATTGGTGGTTTAGTGATTTATCTCGTTTTGGAAAAGTAATATCTCATGCAGAACTCTATAAAAAAGTGATTGACTTACCTGGTAGTGTAGCAGAATTTGGAGTATATAAAGCCACTAGTTTAATACGATGGTTGTCCTTACGTGAAATTTTTGAAACTTCTTCTACACGTAAAATAATTGGTTTTGATGCTTTTGGTTCTTTTCCAATAAAAGGTTTAAAAAATGTAAAAAGTGATTTAAATTTTGTAAAAAAATTTGAGCAGAGCGGAGGGGATGGTTTATCTTTAGAGGAAACAGACCTTATTCTAAAATCAAAACTTTTTACTAATTATGAATTAGTTAATGGTGATGTTAGAGAAACACTACCTAATTTTTTGAAAAAGAATAGCGCAGAAAGATTTTGTTTAATACATTTGGATATAGATGTATATGAACCTACGGCATTTGTTCTTAAAGAATTATACAAAAAGCTTGTAACAGGTGGGCTAATAATTATTGATGACTACAATACTGTTGAAGGAGCAACTATTGCGGTTGATGAATTTATTGCAAAAAATCCAAAATTAAAAATTGAAAAGTTGCCTTATAATAATATTCCAAGCTTTATTAAGAAATGTTAAGTCTTGAATTATATTAATTTGCTATGAATTTTTTTTTTTATGCAATTATTGTGGTGTGTAAAGAGATTGTTCTAGTTTTTCTACAAACTAAAAATTTTTATTTCAAAAAAGAAAGAAACTGGTGAAAAAAAAAATTCAAAAAAAGGACTATTTTACTGACCATAAAAAATGGGAGGAAACAATACTAACAAAAAATGTTACTATTGCTGATGTTTTAAAAAATCTAAACAAATCAGGATTAAGAATTTCACTGATTGTAAATGATAAAAAAGAATTTCAAGGTACGATTTCAGATGGAGATATTAGAAGAGCTCTTATTAATGGAAAAGATCAAAAAACATCAATTGAAGAAATTATCAATAAGAATGCATTAATTGTTACTCCTGAAATAAATCCTGAGATTGTTTTACAACTAATGGTAAAAAATAAAGTTCAGCAAATTCCAGTAGTTAATGAAAATCAAAAAATTACAGGTCTATATCTTTGGGATGAGGTGATCTCACAAAAGAAAATTTCAAATGTAATGGTTATTATGGCTGGTGGAAAAGGTTCAAGACTTGGGCAATACACAAAAAATTGTCCAAAACCATTACTTCCAGTCAATGGTAAACCAATGCTTGAAAAAATAATTGAGCGTGCGAAATCACAAGGATTTGAGAATTTTTTGATATCTATTAATTATCTTGGGCAGATGATAAAAAATTATTTTTCTAGAGGTGAAAAATGGAATGTTAAAATTGATTATTTGGAGGAAGACAAGCCGCTTGGTACTGCAGGAGCGCTTAGCTTGATACCTTTTAAATTAAAACTTCCTTTTGTGGTTTCAAACTGTGATATTATTTCAGATTTTCATTATGGTGAATTGTTAGATTTTCATTGTAAACATAATACAGAAGCAACAATGGCGGTACGCATACATGAATGGGAAAATCCTTATGGAGTTGTTCAAACCAAAGGTGTTGATATAATTAATTTTGAGGAAAAACCAGTAGTGCGTAGTCATATAAATGCAGGAGCCTATGTTTTGGAGCCATCAGTAATTGATTTTATAAAAAAAAATGAAAATCTCGATATGCCAACTCTTTTTAGTAGACTTAAAGAAAAAAATTTAAGAACAATTGTATATCCAGTACATGAGTCATGGTTAGATATTGGTAGACCAGAAGATTATTTTAAAGCTAAATAAAACTAAAATTTGATGATAGAAAGTTTGTTAATAGTAGGTTATGGAAGTATAGGTAAAAGACATGCAAGATTAGCAAGAAACTTGTACCCAAATGCAAAAATTGTTATTTTAAGACATAAAAGTACTAAAAAATTAAAAAATTTAAATGTTAATTATTCAGTCACAAATTTGAAAGATGCACTAAAATTTAAGCCTGAAGTCGCAGTAATAGCTAATCCAGCAACTCACCATTTAAATGTAGCCCAACCTTTGGCAAATTTAGGAGTACATTTGTTAATAGAAAAACCTATATCAAATACTAGTAGGGATGTTTTAAAGCTTATTGACACTTGTAAATTAAAAAAAAGTACTTTGATGGTTGGATATAATCTTCGCCACATGGAGTCTCTAATTAAATTTAGAGAAATTTTAAAAAATAACACAATAGGTAAAATTTTATCAGTTAGAAGTGAAGTTGGCTCATACTTACCCTCATGGAGACCAGAGATGAATTATAAAAAAAGTGTATCTGCTAGAAAAGCACTTGGTGGTGGCGTTTTACTAGAATTAAGTCATGATATAGACTACTTACTTTGGTTGTTTGGAGATATTAAATGGGTGAGTGCCACGACTCATAAACAAAGCGATTTGAAAATTGATACAGATGATACAGCCCACATCACTCTTGGTTTTATAAGTTCCAATAAAAAAAAAAATATTATTGCTAATCTGAACATGGATTTTAATCGTCACGATACCACAAGATATTGTAAAGTTATTGGTCAAAAGGGTACGCTATACTGGAATGCAATAGAAGGTAATATTAAATTGTTTGAAAAAGGCGCAAACAAATGGACGGAAGTATTTAAAAAAAAAAATCATACAGACTCGACTTATATCTCTGAATGGAAACACTTCATAAATTGTATTGAAAATAAAAAAAAACCACTTGTAGATGGAAAAGATGGTTTTAAAGTGGTTAAAATAATTGAAGCTATTCAAAAATCATCAAATTCTTCTTCAATTGTATACTTAACTTAATGGAGATTGTATAAATGATTATGTTTATGCAAGGTTTTTTGAGATGAATATTATTGCTCTAATATGTGCGCGTAGCGGGTCAAGAGGGGTGCCTGGTAAAAATATTAAATTACTTGGCGGCAAACCTTTAATTGTAAGAACTATAAATCAAATAAAAGAAATTAATGAAATAAGTAGAATATTTGTTTCCACGGAGTCAAAAGAGATAGCTAACATAGCAGTCGATGCCGGTGCTGAAGTGCCATTTATGAGACCAAAAAAACTAGCTGAAGATGACGCACCAGAATGGTTAGTTTGGAGACATGCCTTAGAAAATATTAATAGAATTGAAGGCGGTTATCCGGATATTGTGATTATTGTTCCAGTTACCTCTCCACTTAGAACACCAGAAGATATAAAAAAATGTCTAATTGAATACAAAAAAGGTAACGCAGATATCATAATTACAGTTACAAGATCTCATCGAAACCCTTATTTTAATATGGTCAAAATTAATGAGGATGGTACGGCTAGTCGTGTAATTGAACCAGTCGAAAATATAACAAGAAGACAAGATACACCCGAAGTATATGATATGACTACAGTTGCATATGTTACGTCTCCGAAATTTATAATAGAAAAGGATAGTATTTTTGCTGGTAAAGTACGTCATGTCCATATTCCAATCGAACGTGCACTTGATATTGATACACCCTTAGATTTTAAGATTGCAGAGTTGTTATTATCAAAGGAATAAAATAAACTAAATAGAAACTTAAATGGTGAATCTTTCAAAATTAATGTCTCTAAAAGGTAGACAAGCACTTATTACTGGAGCGAATGGACATTTAGGAAGAGTTATTGCTTTGACGCTAGCTGAATTAGAGGCAGACTTAATTTTAGTCGACCGTCCTGGATCAGATTATAAAAAATTAGTTAGTGAGATAACAAGTAATTTTAAAGTTAGTATTCAAACACTTGATTGTGATTTAGGTCTTCAACATGACCGTAAAAAATTAATTTCTGATCTTTGTAACAAGAACATTAAATTGAATGTACTTATTAATAATGCAGCATTTGTTGGAGATACAAATTTAGAAGGTTGGGTAACTAAATTTGATGAACAATCAGTTGATACTTGGAGAAGTGCATTAGAAGTAAATTTAACAGCAGCATTTAGTCTTATTCAAGGTTTAACTCCATTACTAGAAAAAAGCAAAGGAGCAAATATTATTAATATTGGCTCAACTTATGGTACTTGGGCACCTGATCACAGGCTTTATGAAGGAACATCAATGGGAAATCCTGCTGCTTATGCTGCATCAAAAGCTGGTTTGATCCAACTTACTCGATGGTTAGCGACTACATTGGCGAGCAATATACGGGTAAATACAATTTCACCAGGAGGTATGTATAGAAATCAACCAGAAATTTTTGTTAATAGGTATAATGCGAAAACTCCATTAGGACGAATGGCAACTGAAGATGACTTTTGTGGAGCAATTGCTTATTTAGCAAGCGATCTATCGAGTTATGTAACTGGCCAAAATTTAGCTGTTGACGGTGGTTGGGGTATTTGGTGATTTTGAATTTATATTTTATCTTAAGTTAACATGAATTTAAACAACGAAATAACAGACTCATGTAAACCATACAGAAAATTGAGACTAGCTAAAAAAATTGTTGTTGTTGATGGCATGATTGGTGGAGGTAAAAATCTTTTGTCCTCAATTGTTTCTAGCTTTCCAAGTGTAGAGATGTGGATCCATAGAACCCAGATAGAACAAGTATGTGCATTATATCATCTAGGTCATATGAGTTTAGATGCCGCAAAAACTTTGATTAATACTTGGATTGAGGAAGAAATTCTTAACCAAAACATGAGTAGAAATGTAAATTTTAAGCCCTCTGATATTTCAAGCATATTTCATGATGCTAGACCATTAAGATATTTTAAACGTTTGTTAAAAAGTCCTTTAAAAGCAAAAGAAAGTGTAGAGAAAGAAATGCCCGTATTAAATTTAATGACACATGTAAATACAAGTTACTCAAAGCCATTATTTGAAGCATTAGGTGAACGCTTAATATATATTCGTGTTTCCAGACATCCTATGACAACTGATATGATAAAACACAATAAAAAATGGACTGAACGCTGGGAAAATGATGATAGGCATTCATATATTATGTATAAAACTCTGAATGAAAACAAAAAACCAATTCACCTTCCCTTTTATGCAAAAAAAATAGAGAAGAAATATTTAAATGGAAATTCTACTGATAAATCAATATTGTTATTTGATCAATGGATAAGAAATTCTGACAATTTTATTGATGAAATTAAAAAATCTACAGAGGCAACTATTATTGAAATACCATATGAAAAGTTTGTTTTTTACCCAGAAATTTATATTAAAAAAATCTCATCAGCATTAGCACTAAGTCCAGATAAAAAAACAATTAAGATGATGCGTCGACAACGTGTGCCTAGAAGTTCATTAACAATTGATAAAAAAAATTATAATTTAATAGATAGCTTTGCACATGGTAGAGCTTACGTTAAACAAAATTCGAGTTTAGAGTCTTTAACTATGCTTGATAAACTTGCCAATGATTATGAGGAAAGACATAATATAAATAAATAAATGCCTTTAGATAATCTTCCAATTAAGAAAAGGAAATTAATTGTTTATTCATCAGCACCCTTTTTTGATACATGGCCAAAAAAATTTGAGTTAAGTACATTTAAAAATTATGGTTTTGATGTTGAGTTGTGGAATACTACAGAAATTTTTTACAAACCAGAAAATATATTAGCAGCATCTAGTGGTTCGAGTGAATATTTATATAAAGATTTAGATGTAATTAAAATTAAAAATTTATTTGATTTAGAGCACAAGATAGCTTCGCTGGACTCTAAAGCAATAGTATGTGTAATGATGTTTGGATCTATAAATAATAATAATTTTAATAATCCTGATTTAGATATTTTTAACAAGTATAAAATCAAATACATTATTCATCATCTAATACCATACACTAGCCCGTTAAATATTTGGTCTAAATTAAAATTAAATTTTAGACTTCTGCAGAAACGTATTAATAATTCAAAAAAAAACCCTTTTTTAATAATTGGAACAGGTTCTGAGGGTAGAAAACAAGCTTTTAGAATTTATAAAAATAATTTTATTTATAAAAGTTTGCCATCTTTCAACATACTGTGGCTAAAAGAGAAACCAATAATTAATGATGAATATATTGTTTATGTTGATGAAGCTGTAAATCTGTCACCGGATGCTGTATTATTTGGACATGATAACCCAACTCATGATGTTGAGGGATTTTACAAAAGAATTAATGATGTTTTTGAAAAAATTGAAAATTGGACAAATTCTAAAATAATTATAGCTGCTTCTGGCAAGTTTCACTATGAGATCAATCCTTTTAAAAATAGACAAATAATATATAAAAAAACTTCAAATTTAATTCAACATTCCAAGCTTGTTTTGGGTCATTGCTCATCAGCACTAGAACAAGCAATCGTGGACAATAAACCATTAATTTTATTCAAAGATATTGGGCGTGATAAATTAAAAAATAAAATAATCCATAACTTTGCTAGTGTTCACAAAAAAAATGCTATTTGGACAACCCAACTAACTAGAAGTAATTTTGAAAAAAATAATTTTATTGATTCAGATCATAACAAAAAAATAATAAATCAATATTTAAAGGAAGATAATGTTACAGGTAGTTTTGTTGAAAATATTATTTCAGCATTTCATAAAATATGATTAATTCAAAATTTTCAATTATTTGATAATCTATTCTATAACTGGTTTATGTTGTTTTAAATATTTTTATTGTTAAAAACAAAATCAAAAGTAATAATAATTTTTTAAAAGTAATAAGAATAATGTTATTAAGTATTTGCATACCAAATTATAATAGAAGTAAATATTTAGATAATTGTTTATATTCAATCTTATTAGCAAAATCTTTGTCAACATTAAAATTTGAGATTTGCATTTCAGACAATGGGTCAAAAGAAAATATTTTATCAATAATTAAGTATTATAAAAAAAAGGGATTGCAAATTAATTTTAAAAAAAATACTAAAAATTTAGGTTTTGGAGCAAATTTTTACAAAGTAGTAAAAATGGCAAAAGGCGAATTTATTTGGTTAATAGGTAACGATGATTTGTTGTATATCGATGCACTAAAAAAATTAGAAAAGCTATTTTCTAAAAATAAAGATGTGGATTTCTACTTTATAAACTCATCAAGTCTAAATTCAAAATTTGTTTTTAAACATAAACAACCTTTTAATACAAAAAAAATTCCAAAACATCTTAACAATTTTTCAAAAATTAAAAAAAGTAAAAAAACCAAATTTTTTGATCTGATTGATCCATTAGTTTCATGGGATTTTATGCTTGCAATGTTTTTAACTATTTATCGAAGAAAAAAATTTATTAAACATTTTGATATATTAGATAAAAAAAAATTAAGAGATACTGGCGTGTGGTCTACTATTGATAATACAGTACCACATGTAAAGGTTTTCTCACACGCTTTTAAAGACTCAAGTTGTTATCTTCAAGCAAAACCATTATCTGTTAACTTATTTGGAGAGAAGGGGTGGAGTAAAATATATCCATTTGTTATGATAATAAGAATACCAGAAATTATTGATATTTATAGAAAAAATGGTTTACCATTTTTGAAATATGTTTTGCTTAAAAATTATGTATTAAAAAAATTTATTCCCTATATGTATTATATAATTAAGAATAAAAATCAGAGTAATTTTAAGTATATAAATTTAAAAAAAAATATATTAAAAAATATTTTTTATCCAAGTATATTTTTTTTGGTTTTTATTATATGATTAAAAAAACCATCAACTCACTTATCAAAATTTTTAAAATTATCTAGTTTTCCAAGGTGCTTTTTTTGTTTTTAGTAGTTTTATGAGATATTCTTTATCTCTCGGTGTATCCATGCACTGCCAAAATCCCAAGTGTTTAAAACCTAAAATTTGTTTTTTTTTGGATAGTTTTTCCAAAGGTTCTTTTTCAAGCATTTCATTCTCTTTGCTTAGAAATTTAAATATATTTTTATTAAAAACAAAAAAACCACCATTAATCCAACTATCACGTATTTGTGGTTTTTCTTTAAAATTATTAACTAGATTCCCTCTCATTTTTACTTCTCCGAATCTAACTGGAGGCCTAACAATTGTCATTGTAGCTACTTTGTTATTTTTAGTATGAAATTTTTCCAATTTATTTAAATTTTGATTTGTTAATCCATCTCCATATGTGAGCATAAAATCTTTCTCTTTTGATAAATATTTTTTTAATTTAAGTAATCTGCCACCAGTTAATGTATTTTTTCCTGTGTTAACACATCTCACATTAATTAAAAAATTTTTATTTTTTTTAAAATAATTTTTTATAATTGAACCCTTATAACCTAGAGCCAAAATAAAATCGTTGTAACCAAATTTTTTATAATAATTTATAATATGTAAAATTATAGGCTCCTTATCAATTTTAGCCATAGGTTTTGGAATTATTTTTGTTTCAAAGCCAAGTCTTGTACCTTTGCCACCACATAAAATAACAACTTTCATAAATTATTATTTTAAGTTACCATTTATAATTAAATCGCTTATCATCAATTTCAGATCTGACCATTTCTTTTTCATTGTGAGGTAAATTTAAACAATTAGCAATAATTGAATGTTTATTGTAGAGACCTTTAAATCCATTCCAGATATTTGGTGGAATTGTGATCAAAGAATAATTTTCTAGGGATAAAATTAATTCTTGATATTTACCAAAAGTTTCACTTTTTTCTCTTTCATCAAATAATACAAGTTTTACTTTACCATATACACAAGCATAATTTAAAGTAGCTTCCTTATGCAAATGCCAAGCTTTAATTTTATCATTAAAAATTGTAGAAAAATATATTTCTCCAAATTTGTCAAAGATTTCGTTGTCATTTCTCATCATGTGCATAACTGAACCTCTGTCATCTGAAATAATTTTTAATTTGGAAATCTTTATTCCACTAATATTTTTTGTCATTATAAATAGAATTTTATTTTTTACTTAAGAGATTTAATAACAAATAAAATTATTTAAAGCTATAAATAAAGATAAATTTAATTTTTCTAAAAAAAATCAAATAATATGAGATTTAATTTTAATAATTAATTTCGAAATTCAATAAATAAAAAAAATTAGAAGGTAGTACAATTTTTAATTAATATTTATAGGATAATCCTTTAAAATCTTTATTTATGAATTTTTTGTAGTTTTTGTTATTAATTATGTGAAGTTTTGGTAAATGAAAAATTAAATTACCTCCTTTTTTAATATAACTTAGTTCTTGTCTTATAATTTCTGACCTAAACGACCAAATTAAAACCAGCACAAATTTTGGGTTTAAAACTCTCATTTTTTCTTTTGAAATAATCTTAATATTAGTTCCGGGTGTGTATTTCCCAAATTTTTGTTTATTAGCATCACAAATATAGGACATTTGGTTAGAGTTTAAATTACAATAATTTAAAAAAATATTTCCCTTAGTAGAAGCTCCATATCCTGCAATAGGATTATTTTTATTTACAAAGTTAACTAAATCATTTTTTACTTTTTTAATTCTTTTTAAAAAATTATAAAAAGCTTTTTGAGTAATTTTTTTTTCATCTTTTTTAATAGTATCAATAAAATTTTTATTAGATGATCTCTTATTTATATTTTTTCCTACTATAACCTCAATACTGCCCCCATTGATTTCATTAAATTTAATATCTATAACTTTTAAATTGTTATTTTTTAATATTTTTTCAAAGACACTAAATGTATAATACATGATATGTTCATGACATATTTGGTCAAAAGTTAAATTTTTTAACATTAAAGGCAAGTAAGAAAACTCACATACCCAAATACCTTCATCATTTAATAACTTTTCAATATCATTACAAAATGAATTTGGATCCTCAACATCATAAAACATTGCAAAACTTGAAATTAGGTCAAATTTGATATTTTTATTTTTAAGATATTTTATAACATTCTTTTTAGAAAAAAAATCAGTTATCAATTTAATATCTTTGTATTCTTTTTTAAATTTTTCTGCAGAGGGGTCAATCCCATATAAATTATATTTTTTTCCAAATAATTTTAAAAAAGAGGCATCATTACTCCCTATATCCAAAATATTACTTCCTGTTTTAATTAATTTACTTTTTTTTAATCTATTAATTTTTTCTCGTAAATGAGAAAGCATCAATTTGCTGACTGAAGTTTTGTAGCCATAATGAGCCCCATACATTTTTTTTGTATTAGCTGGGTTATTCAATTGTACTAATTCACACTTAGAGCATTTATATAAATCTAAAGAGTATTTTTTTAAATTATTTTTTTTTGATGAATAAAAAAAGCCACTGAGAGGTTGTTTTCCAATTGCTACTATTTTTTTGAGAGATTTTTTTTTACAGTTTTTACAATTCATCGGTTTTTAATTAATTATTTTAAGATATAAAGTATTATATATGTAAATATTATTTTTTTCTTAGAATTCCTCTTAAGTAAGTATTATCACCACTATTACTTGTAAATGAGCCTAACTTCTGCATTTCATCAATATTTTGTATATCCATTAATTTTTCTCTAAACTTTAAAATAGCTTGAGGAATAAATCTTTTTATGAATTGTTTAATATTAAAATTTGCACCAGATTGAATTTTATAATACCTATCTTGTGATTTTTTTTGATTTTTATAGTCTTCATCAAATGTGTATGAACTTGTATCAATTCTATAGATTTCAAAGTTAAATTTTTCGCTGATTTTTTCTATACTTTTTTTTGTGTAAAATAATAAATGCGGTCCATCATATGGTCTTCCAGAAAAGTATTCTTCAGAACAATATGGAATTTCAAAAAATAGTAACCCTCCAGGTTTAAGAATTTCATAAAATTTATTGAATATTTCAACATCTGTTAAATGCTCTAATGAATGTGTGGTAATTATTAAATCAAATTTTTTGTCTATTTTTTCCAATTCTCCATTATTATAACCTCGTTTTTTAAGAATATTTAAACAATGCTTGTCATATTCGGTACAGAATAAATTTACATTTGGAAATTTTTTTTTTATTGCATATCCTAAATCTCCAATACCTGCACCAAAATCGTAAATATTGTCGATTTTTTTAAGGTCAATTAAAGTAGATAAATATAATAAATAATTTAAATTTCTTTCTAAAAGAAATTTTTTCTCTACGTCTTGGTCATTTTCAGAAGTCCAATAAGGAGGTCTGTATGGTAAACGATAAATATTTTCATAAAAAAAATCTAAGTTTTTATTTGTAGGCATTGGGTTTGCATAACTAAAATCGCATTCTTCACATCTATTGATTTTTAAATCACCAAAATATTTTTTATCTTCAAATATTTCAAATTTATAATCACATCTTAAATTCGATTTAATGCTGGTTTTACATATCGGGCAAATCATAAATATTAATTATATTAAATTGAGTAAATTACAATACCCAATTAGACGACTTATTTGATATATGATTTGTAAGTTGTATTTTATTATTTTTATATTTTATCTTTCCAGTACAATTTAGTTCTTTCCATAAAATTTCGCAAAATTTCAAAACAGTCAATCTATTAGACTCCGATATATGAAATGTTTGATGATATTTAAATTTTTTTTTATTAAAATTTAATGAGTCAAATAAATTTTTAATTACAAAGTCAATATTACTAAAATCTCTTATTTCAAAAGGATTTTTAAGAAATAAATTTTGATTATTTTTTGCGCATTTTTTTATAGCAGAATACAATCTTGATGAATTTTCACCATTACCATAAACTGGAAATAATCTCATAATTCTAAATTTACATTTATATTTTTTTGAGTAGTTACTAACAATATTGTTAAAGATTAATTTACTTAATCCATAAGCATCATCAGGAATTTTAAAATCATCTTTTTTAACTCCACTAGTTCTAATATTAGTTATTCCAAATTCAGACGAACTACCTATAATCAAAAATTTTTTACAATTATTTTTGATCGCTTTTAAAATTAAATCATTTGAATTTAATACATTTGTTTCAAAGTTTTTTATTAAATTATTTCTTTCATATGGTTTGGTTCCATATGAAGCAAAATGAACTAAAACATCAAATTTTCCAACTTTACTTAGGTCAATTTTATTAAATTGTCCAACTATCCATTTCAAATTTTTATTTGAATTTTTTTTCTTTTTTCTTGAAATAGCTGATATTTTTAAGTTTTTTTTTAATGCGTAATCTATAAAACTTTTAGCAATAAAACCACTTGCTCCTGTAACCAAGAGTCTCATAAACTAAAAATATTTGATTTTTTTTAGAAAAAATTTGAATTGATCAATGGTAAATTCAATTACTCTTTCTCTATTTTTTTTATTTGTATAAAAAATTTTAAACCAATCAAAAGTTAATTTTAATGATAATTCTGGTGTCATATTAATTTTCCATTTTAAAGCCTTTAAAGATTTTTTAGAATTTAAAGATAAGTATTTTGCTTCATGTAATTTCTTTTTATTTTTTTTTTCAATTATTATTTTAGATTTTGAATTGAAAATTTTTTTCCCCATCTTTGCTAAATTTAAGACGCTTAAATGGACATCATTCGGTCCAAAATTCCAAGAGCCAACAAATTTATTGCCATTTTTAGCAAAAAGTTTCTCAGCCAATTTTAAATAACCACAAACTGGTTCCATCACATGTTGCCAAGGCCTGGTTTGATCAGGGTTTCTTATTAATAAACTTTTCTTATGAATAAATGCTTCAACACAATCTTTAACTATTCTATCTTTTGACCAATCACCACCTCCTATGCAATTACCTGATCTGACAGTTGCTATTTTACATTTATTTTTATCAATAAAAGATTTTGTAAAGCTTTCAGTTATAATTTCACAACAAGCTTTACTTGAGCTGTACAAATCATGTCCACCTAATTTAGAATTTTCATCGAAATTTAACTTTTTATCTTCATTCAAATAAACTTTATCAGTGGTAACAATTATTGCTGATTTAATTGATTTATTTAATCTAAGAGATTTTAATAAATTAAATGTTCCTAAAATATTAGTCTTAATAGTATCATCAGGGTCTCTGTAGCTTACTAGCACACCGGATTGTGCAGCTAAATGGAAAACTATATTTGGTTTTGTTTTTTTTATTGCTTTGTTTAATTTAGAAAAGTTTTGAATATCGTCTCGAAAATCATTCTCTAAAAATTTAGAAAGATTTAAATCATCAAAAAAATTTGGTTTTGAAATAGGATCTAATGCATATCCCGAAACCTTTGCACCTAAATGATTTAAAATTAAAACTAGCCAACTTCCTTTGAAACCAGTATGTCCAGTAATAAATACTTTTTTATTTTTCCAAAAAGAATTTTTCATTTTAATTTTTTTAGTAAATTTTTTAATTTAATTTTTTTATTTCTATCACTTTTTAATATTTTAACATCCTTAATATTATCAATAGAATGCCAAAAACCAGAAAATTTTTGAAATTTACACTTATACCTTTTAATAACCTTTGGATAGAATTCAACTTCAAAATTTTTATAATTTTTAATATTTTCAATTAATATTTTATTCTTTATGATTGCCATCCCTGAATAAACATGTGCAGTATTATTTTGTTTATTAGCAATTTTAACAGCATTAAACACTACATCTCTCTCAAAATTTTTAACCAAACCCTTTGATAATACAATTGTTCCATAGGGCAAGTTAGTTTCAGATCCTAAGAAAGTAATTTTTGTTTTTTTATTTTTTACGTGATTTTTAAATATTTGATTTAAATTAAAATCGAAAATTGCATCTCCGTTTAATAATAAAAAATCTTCTGACTCTATGTATTTTTTTATAGTAAATATTCTTTTTGCAATGGGAGTATCAACTCCCGTTGAGATTATTTTTAGATTAAAATTTTCAAAAATTTTTTTTTTTAAATATTTCTTTAATTCAATCTCTTTGTATCCTGTAGGCAATATAAAATGATTAAATTTATTTTTTTTTAAAATTTTCAAAATATACCAAATTATTGGTTTACCATTAATTTCAACTAAAGATTTAGGTATTTTTTTTGTAATTGATCCTAATCTTGTACCCCTTCCTCCACAAAGTATTACAGCTGTTCTCCTATCTTTTATGTTTAATGATTTCATTTTATTAAATTATTAATTGTAAAATTTAGATTATAATTTATCTTTATAACAACCTGTTTGTTTATTTGTGAATTATATTTATTAATAAATTAACAATAGTATAATCTATAATATAATTTCTTTAGATTACTTAATATTTTTTAGTTATAAATGAAAAATTAAATTTAATAATGAGATATAAAAATCTTTATGGTCTAAATAATGTCTAGAATTGCAGTTTTTGGAGGTACAGGATATCTAGCAACATTAATAAAAAATCAAAATAAGATTAAAGAAAATAAATATATTTATTTTTCCCAAAAAAAAACAGCTAAAAATAAAATTAATTATATTTCACTAAAAAAAAATATCAATAAATTAAAAAATATCGACATCATTCTTTATCTTGCAGGACCAAATCAAAATCAATTGATAAAAAATAAAAATTTATTAAAAAAAAAAAATAAAATGATATTTAATATCTGTGATTTTTGCATAAATAATAATATAAAATTAATATATATTTCTTCTATGCAGGTTTACAAAGATTATGGAAGAAACAATATTTTAATTAATTCTAAAATTAATCAAAAAAACCCTTACTCAATTTCACACTATCAATCAGAAAGGATAATAATTAATAAATTATCAAAATATAAGAAAATATTCACTATATTAAGAATGGGAAATGTTTTTGGATTTAAAAAATACAATAATTTAAGTGAAATAAATAATAATCTTATACATAGTTTATGCTTATTAGCATTAAAAAAAAAAAAAATTTTAATCAGAAATGCTTCTATCCAAAGAACGTTTGTTCCATCACAAATATTTGTAGACACAATTAATTCTATAATAAAAAAAAATTTATTTTTTAATTCAATTTTAAATATTTCTTACAAAACTTTAAACCTTAAAAATATTGCTGAAATAATACAAGAAAGATTTAAATTTTTATTTAATTTACCCATAGAAATTGTGTTAGAAAAATTTAGTTATCAAAAAAAATTTTTAATTTATAATAATCCAAATTTCAAATTAAAGCCTACTAATAAAAAAATTTTCATGGAAATTGATCAAATTTTAAAATCTATTAAAAATAATCTAAATTAAAAATTGATATCTTTTAAACTATTGACAATTTATTTAAACAAAATGATAAATAATGTATATATAGTTAAATCAAAATCATAACTAAAACAAAAAAATTTGAATATTAAATTTTCACCATTTGTATCGATAGTAATCCCAACATATAATCACGCTAATTATATTGACAAATCACTTAATTCTATTATTAACCAAACTTTTAAAAATTGGGAAGCTATCGTAATTGATAATCATTCAACAGATGGAACTGAAAAAATTTTAAGGAAATATACAGACCCAAGAATTAGATATTTAAAAATTAATAATAATGGTATTATTGCTAAATCAAGAAATCTTGGTATCGAGGTAGCGACAGGTCAATGGATTGCCTTCCTAGATTCAGATGATTGGTGGACCAATGATAAGCTTGAGGTTTGCTTTAATGATATCGATGAAAAAGTTGACTTTATTTATCACGACCTTGAACTTGTTAACACTAATTCAAAATTTTTTTTCAGTAGAAAAAGATTTAAAGGACGTGAATTAAAGAAGCCTGTTTTAAAAAATTTACTAGTAGGTATGATTAATGAAGGAACTGCTATTTGTAATTCATCAGTTATTGTTCGTAAAAATATACTTATTAAAATTGGTGGTATAAGTGAAAATAAAAATTTAGCTGCCTCAGAAGATTTCAATACATGGTTGCGAATTGCTCAAATAACCGACCAATTTAAATATTTAAAAAAAAAATTGGGTTATTACCTAATTCATGATGCTAGTGCTCAGAACAAAGATTTATCTATACCTCATAAAGAAGCTGTTATTGATTTTATGAATTTATTTAATAGTTCTCAAAAATTAAATTTTGAAGTCAAGTTGAAATATATGTCAGCATGCTATAAGGCTCTTAAAAATCATAATTCTGAAGCAAGAATAGATTTTATGTTTGTAATAAAAAATGGCTCATTTAACTTAAAATTAAGATCATTATTGAAAATTATATTTATGATATTTAAATAAATGAAAAAAATTAATATCTTCTACACAGATATATATAGTTTTTTTATTAAAAAAAAAAATATAAATAATAAGAATACAGAAATAATTTTTTCTAAATTTAGAGTTGATACTACTTTTCAGACTACTTCATATAATAGATTAAATGATGTTAATAAAAAATTAAAATATTATATAAAAAAGTTTTTCCCAAAAAAAAATATTTTGATATGTGATTTTGGTGTTTCATCTGGACAATCAACATTAGAATTACATAATGATCTAAATAATCAGAAAATTAAATATATCTATGGATTTGATAAACAAATTTATTTGAAAATTTATAAAGTTAAAAAGTTAATTTTTTTATATAGTCTAAAAAATAATCTTTTAATGGTAGAATATGATAAGTACTGTTTAAGATATAGATATTTTTTTATATTTAAGAAATTAGAAAAACTTTTTCTATATTTATTTAATTTTATGAATATTAAATATGTAAAATCAAGTATACTTACTCCAAATTTAGATACAAAAGAAAAATGTAAATTTTTTGAACAAGATATATTCAAGATTAAAAAGAAATATCATAATTTATTTGATGTAGTTAGGGTTTCAAATCTTTTAAACATTTCATATTTCACAAAAGCTAAGTTAAAAATAGCAATATCTAATATAAATAAAATATCTAAAGAAAACTGTATTATCTTAATAAATAGAACCACAAGTAAAAAAAAAAATCTTGGAAGTATTTTTAGAAAAAAAAATGGTAAATTTGAATTAATAGAAGATGTAAATGGAGGGTCTGAAATAAAAGATCTCATGCTTTCATCAAACAAATTTGAATTAATAAAAAAATAGATATGCGTGGAATTACAGGCTTTTATTTAAAAAATTCGTTAACTTTTAATAATGTAATTTGGAAAATGAATTTAGCAATTGCTAATTATAGATCTGATATTAACAATGTCTCGAAACATAATAATTCAGGTTCTGATATTACAAATTTTAAATAAATTATTACCAATGAGTTCAAAAAAGAAAATTACATTTATAATTAGTTCTCTAACTGGAGGTGGTGCCGAAGGTATTTGTGTTAATATTGCCAATAGTTTTGCTAATAACGGTTGGAATGTTGATTTACTAGTATTAAATTTAAAGAATGAAGTTTATATTGATCGCATCTCAAGTAATGTAAATTTAGTTGATTTAAATGTGAATAATGCACGTTACTCATTTTTACCTTTATTAAAATATTTTTTTAAAGATCAGGTAAAAATAGTCTTAGTGTTTAATCATGAATTGGCGGTTATCCTAGTGATAATGCGTATTCTTTTGAGACTCAAGATCAAGATTATTTCAAGGAATATAAGTGTATTATCTATTAAAATAAAACAATTCAAACAGCAGGGTTTTTGGACAAAGAATATAGTTAGACCTTTAATTAGATATTTTTATCACAAGTTAGACCACGTGATAAATCAATGTCATAGTATGCGTAATGATTTAATTGCAATCTACCCACAACTTTCCAATAATTCAAGTGTAATTTATAATCCTATATCTTCTATTATAGAAGATTATGCAAATAAAAATGATTTAACTAAAATTGAAAAAAAAAATTATATACTATGTGTAGGCCGTTTAGAGCAAGTAAAAGCTTTACATCATGCTATCGAAGGTTTCGCTGGAATAGCAAATAAATTTCCAAATTTACGATTGAAAATTGTTGGGCAAGGAGGTTTAATAAAAGAACTTAAACAAAAAGCTATTGATCATAATGTAGCAAATAAAGTTGATTTTGAAGGTTATCAAAAAAATATTTTACCTTATTATTTGCATGCAAATGCTACTGTTCTAACATCTCTTTATGAGGGATATCCAAACGTTTTAATTGAGTCTATCGCATTGAATACACCTGTTGTTGCATTTGATTGTCCAGGAGGAACAAATGAAATTATTAAAGATGGGCAAAATGGATACTTGGTAAGTAATCAAGATATTGATGATTTAAAAAAAAAAATATCAATCTTACTTACAAATAAATACAATGATAAAATTTTAAAAAATTCAATTAAGAACAATCAAACTGAAAATGTATTTAAGAAATATGAAAAATTAATCAATTCGTTTATTTAAAATTTATATTTTTTATTCAAATTATTTATTTTTGAAATTAATTTATCGTTCATATAGACATCTTCTTTTTGAGGATTCCCATAAACAATTGTATTTGGACTGGTTGATTTTGTAATTACAGAACCTGCTCTAACAAATGTATTTTTTCTAATAATAACACCTGGCATTATAATCGACTTTGGTCCAATAAATACACCTTCTTCTAAAATAACGTCTTTTTTATATTTTTTTATTGGATGATTTTTTATACCTCTTGAAGGATCGAAATGACAAAATATAGTTACCTCAGAACTTATGCAGACATTATCTTTGATAATAATATTTTCTGGAAAATTAGTATCAAAGTAACACTTATTACCAATCCACACTTTTTTTAGATTAAACTTTACTCCTGAAATTTTATAAAAAAAACAGTTTAGCTTTGGGGGCAAATAGTTGCCAAGTAAACAGAAAATTTTTTTTAATAAATTCATTTTTATACTTATAATTTAAGGTATTTAAGATTTTATTATAATTGATAATTCATAACAATTACTAATATCAGTTTCAAATTTTAAATTAATCATATTGTATCTAAAGATAAGATAATTGTTTATTTAGAAAAATATAATTTAGTAAATATGTCAAAAAATCTTATTATACTAAATATTTTTTTGCCATACAGCTGAAAAAAAAAGTTTTGGAATAAAGGGTAATTTGGAAAAAATCCTCTCAAGAAAAAATGATGGTGGTGCTAGAAATTTTTTGTATTTTTGAGGAATACCTAGTGATAAGGACTGTCCTATAACAATATAAGCAATATTGCCGCCAAAATTTATTGATTTTTCTTTAAAGCCTAAAGAAAGGAATGGTTTCAAAGTATTTTGATAACTAATCGCTTCTTCATCATCTGTAAATTTACTATCTCTTTTATACCAAAATTTACGTATTTTATTCACCCAAGTATCTTTATTAGGCTCCATAAAATAAAAAAAACCACCAGGCTTTAAAATACGATGAATTTCAATAATTGTTTCATTTAACAACGGAAGTACATGATGCAAGCCACCACATATATAAATAGCATCAAAGGTATTATTTGAAAAATTTGTTTTGTGAATACTATTTAAAAAACAAGGTTTACTCCATCTCTTATTATATTCTTCTACATTTTTTTCCGAAATATCTATCCCAACAACATTAGCACCTTGATTTATAAGAAAACCTGTTTCAACTCCAGAAGCGCACATTGCATCTAAAACGTACATTCCTTTCAAGTTTTCTTTAAATAATGGTGTTCTTATAAACTCATCTCTATACAATTGGGTATATTTATCATTATAATGCTTACTATGTTCAGCTGCTTGAGAGTCATATTTTTTTATTTGGTCTATTATAGATTTATGCATAAATATGCTTAGAGAGATATAGTAATTAAAGTAAATAGTAAATGCTTTAAATTTATCTAAGTTGAAATTTAAAATATTTTTATCAAATCAATATTAATAAAATGATTTCTTTACATTTTTAGATAATTTAAAATTTCTAAATATAAAAATTTAAATATAAAGCTTATTGAAATTGTTATTAGCCACGAAATGTTTTTTTCAAATAATATTGAATAGATAAAATTAAAAATATGGTATTCAATTATCCTTGAAAATACTATGAGTAAAAAAAAAAATACAAAAAATTTATAAGTATTTTTTACTATGTAAATATTCTTTAATCTAAAAAAATTAAATAAAAATAATAAAATTAAAACTAACTTTAATGATAAGTCTAGTGAAAGAAATTGGGTAAAAAAATTTAGTAAAAAAAAAGATAAAATAAATGATATTATTGAAAGGTTAAAATAAATTTTAAAATTGTTTATAAAATTGATATTTATCTTCATTCAAAATTTTGTATATTTAATAATAACTATTTTATTAAGAGATAGTCCTATAATTTTCTTCAAGTTAAGTCAATTTTATGTGATAAAAGTTATAATATGAAATTAACATATCGTCCTGAAATAGATGGTCTAAGAGCAATAGCTGTTGTCGGTGTTATAATTTATCATGCCAAAGTAAATATTTTAGGTTATCAAATTTTTAAAGGTGGTTTTATAGGGGTAGATATATTTTTTGTAATCTCTGGATACTTAATTACATCAATTATTTTAAATGAATTGCTAACAACTGGTTCGTTTTCGTTCAAATATTTTTATGAAAGACGAATAAGACGAATTCTTCCAGTATTATTATCTGTAATGTTATTTTCTTTACCTTTTGCTTGGATATATCTATTTCCAAGCGGTATAATTGATTTTTCAAAGTC
>MDSV01038847.1_pt1 | contig 20981 bp, 19 predicted proteins | sample 810851 | NCBI WGS metagenome assembly MDSV01 (sample SAMN05326640, study PRJNA326480) | marine metagenome | isolation source: seawater | place: Atlantic Ocean: North East | collected 2012 | reverse complement strand
CTAAAAATAAACTATATTTGCACATCTATTAATTGATAATTAATGAAAATTATTATAGCCGGCGCTGGAGAAGTCGGATTTCACCTGGCCAAACTCTTGTCTTATGAGTCTCAGGAAATTACGCTTATAGATTTGGACAAAGAACGCATATCCTATGCTGAAACGCATTTGGATATTAAAGTAGTAGCTGGTGACATTACTTCAGTGGCAGTTCTCAAGTCGTCTAATATTGCCACTACAGACTTGTTTATTTCAGTTACTTCATCTGAAACTTCCAATATCACCTCGTGTGTATTGGCTAAGCAATTGGGCGCCACTCGGACTATTGCCCGAATATCTAACACAGAGTTCATTGAAAACAAAAATGAATTAGCATTTGAGGCACTTGGAATTGATGAATTGATTTCACCAGAATCCTTGGCTGCATCCGAAATTGAGTTGTTGCTAAATCAATCGGTTTTTAATGATACTTACGAATTTGAAGACGGTGCTTTGACGATGCTGGGCTTGATTTTGTCCTCTGCTGCTTCAATTGTTGATAAGCCAGTCAAATTAGCAGCTGAAATGCTTTCTGATATTCATTTTATCCCAATTGCAATTCAACGTTTTGGTTCCTTGAAAACTTTAATACCAAGAGGCGATACTATTTTTAAAGAGGGAGATCGGGTGGTATTTATCACCTCTAAAGGCGGTGACGAAGAATTGTGTAAATTGACAGGAAAACAAAAGACTCAGATTAAAAACATTATGATTTTAGGTGGTGGGAAAATTGGTTCTATCAGTGCTGCTGAGTTGTCAAATTCCAATTTCAATATTAAAATCGTAGAAAAATCCAAGGAGAGAGCAATTGAATTGGCTGACAAACTTCAAGATGCCTTAGTTATAAATGGCGATGGCAGAAATATAGAGCTTTTGGAGGAAGAAAATTTCAGCGAAATGGATGCATTTATATCACTCACTGGAAATTCTGAAACTAATATTATGTCTTGTTTAGTCGCTAGGTCAAAAGGGGTGAAAAAGACCATTGCGCTGGTCGAAAATATGGATTATTTCGCCTTGTCTCGCTCCATTGGAGTTGACACACTAATCAATAAAAAACTGTTGGCTGCCAACAGTATCTTCAGGTACATAAGAAAGGGTGAGGTGGTCGCCATGACAAAGTTGTCCAATATGCAAGCTGAGCTTCTGGAGTTTGTAGTAAAAGAGACTTCTAAAATATGTGGCCAACGCATTAAAAATATTGATTTCCCAAGATCGGCAATCATTGGTGGTGTGATCAGATCAGATGCGGGAATTATTGCGCTTGGGGATTTTAAAATTCAATCTGGGGATCGCGTGGTTGTATGCTGTTTACCACAATCTATAAAAAAAGTTGAAAGTCTGTTCTATTAAAAGCAAGGCATGAGGCAAAACCACAAAATTATTATTCATTTTTTCGGGCTTTTACTGATGTTTAACGGCGGTTTTATGCTGTTATCCTCATTGCTTAGTTTTTGTTATGAGGATGGTGTTTCTTCAGCCTTATTATTATCTGGAGTTTTGGTATTAACTTCTGGTCTAATCACTATGGGGTTCACAAGAAATCACTCCAAGGTAATGAACAAACGCGAGGGTTATATTGTGGTAACTTTTGGTTGGATTGTTATGGCGCTTTCGGGGACAATACCATATGTTTTAACAGGGGCAATACCAAATTTTACCAACGCATTTTTTGAAACAATCTCAGGCTACACCACCACAGGATCCAGTATTTTAACAGACATTGAATCTCTGCCAAAAGGTGTTTTGTTCTGGAGGAGTTTAACCCATTGGATTGGTGGCATGGGAATCATTGTTTTGGCCATTGCTATTTTACCTTTGTTGGGCATAGGGGGGATGCAGCTTTTTGCTGCTGAAGCCCCGGGTCCTAGTACAGACAAACTCCACCCAAGGATTACCGATACAGCTAAGCGCCTTTGGCTTATTTATGTCGGCTATACTGCTGCAGAAGCCTTTTTTCTGAGTCTTGCAGGTATGTCATTTTTTGATGCTTTAAATCATGCCATGAGTACGATTTCCACAGGAGGGTTTTCTACTAAAAATGACAGTATTGCCAATTGGAATGACACCCCAATAATTCAGTACATAATTACTTTATTTATGTTTTTAGCAGGGACTAATTTTATATTGAGTTATTTTGGTTTTAAAGGTATTTTTTTAAAAATTACAAGAGATGAGGAGTTTGTATTGTATGTTAAGTTAATTGTGGTTTTCTCATTGATTGCAGTAGGGTTTATTTATTTTAATTCAGTGATTAACACCCCTTCTAATTTTAATCACCCATTGGTTTTTGGTGAATTTGAGGCATCTCTTAGACATGGGCTTTTTCAGGTGGTTACCATATTAACAACTACTGGTTTTGTCAGTGCAGATTACACCCTTTGGCCCCCATTTTTAATGGTTTTCTTTTTTGGCTTGATGTTTTTAGGCGGCTCAGCTGGAAGCACTTCTGGAGGAGTAAAAGTTGTACGACATTTGTTATTGATTCGCAACGGTTTTATGGAATTTAAACGCTCATTACACCCCAATGCCGTAGTTCCTGTCCGCTACAACACAAAAACAGTTTCCGGTGAAATTGTATTTAATGTGTTGGGTTTTTTTATCCTTTATATGCTTTCTTTTATTGTAGGTGCTTTAGGTTTTGCACTAATTGGTTTGGATTTTCAATCTGCTATTGGTGTGGCTGCATCGAGTTTAGGAAATATAGGTCCAGCACTTGGTGATTTTGGCCCAGCAAATAACTTTTTTGAGATGCCATCTTTAGGAAAGTGGTGGGCAAGCCTTTTAATGCTTATTGGTCGTTTGGAATTATTTACAGTTCTGATTTTAATAACACCTTTTTTCTGGCGCAATCGCTAAAACAGCTTATGCTAGCGCCTTTTTAATTCTTGAAACAGCCTCTGTTATTTGGGCTTGAGAAGCGGCGTAAGAAATTCGAATGCAATTGGGATTTCCAAAAGCATCCCCTGTGACAGTTGCAACCAGAGCTTCTTCCAATAAATACAGCGACAAGTCTGTAGCGGTTTTGATTTTTTTACTCCTAAAAGTTTTTCCAAAAAGTGAAGAAACATCTGGAAACACATAAAAAGCGCCTTCTGGTACATTACATGAAAAACCATCGATTTCAGAAAGTAGATTTAGAATTAAATCCCTGCGTATTTTAAATTCTTTAATCATGTACTCTATATTCTTTGGAGGTGCCTCCAAGGCTGTTATCACGGCACGTTGGGCAATGCAGTTTGCACCACTGGTAATTTGGCCTTGCATTTTATTACAGGCCCGGGCAATGGCCTTTGGCGCACCTAAATAACCAATCCGCCAGCCGGTCATTGCAAAAGCTTTTGATACCCCATTGACTGTAATGGTGCGTTGGTACATGTCCTTAAAATCTGCCATGCTGGCGTGACCAGTTCCATAATTTATGTGCTCGTAAATTTCATCGGATACCACATAAATCTGAGGATGTTTTTGAAGAACATCTGCTAAAGCTCTTAATTCTTGTTTGCTATAAACAGATCCACTAGGGTTACAAGGAGAGCTAAACCATATCATTTTTGTTTTTGGTGTAATAGCAGTTTCTAGTTGTGATGGCGTCATTTTGAAATCTGTTTCTATAGACGTTTTAACTTCTACAGGACTGCCTTCCGAGAGCTTTACAATGTCAGCATAACTCACCCAATAAGGACAGGGTAAAATAACCTCATCCCCTTTGTTTAGCAATACCAAGGCCACATTGGCCAAACATTGTTTAGCACCTGTTGACACTACAATCTGTGCCATTGAATAATTGAGGTTGTTGTCGCGTTTAAATTTTGTGATGATAGCCTGTTTTAAGTCTTCATATCCATCTACAGGGGTGTAGGAATTATAGTTTTGATCAATGGCTTGCTTGGCCGCCTCTTTGATAAAATCAGGAGTGTTAAAATCGGGCTCTCCGAGACTCAGTCCAATAATGTCTTTTCCATTACCTTTAAGTTCTCTTGCTTTGGCCGCCATCGCAAGCGTGGCAGAGGTGGCCATATTTAGTATTCTTTCTGAAAGTAATTGTCTCATTTAATGATACTTAGGCTTGTAGACTTGGTTTTAAGCCCATGAGTTTTAGATAGCTAAAATGGGCAATGATGGCTTTTCGTGTGGTTTTGTATTCCTTGTACGGAAGGTTAAATTCCAAAGCAGTTCTTTTGACAATTTTAGCAATTTGGCCATAGTGAATGTGCGATATATTAGGAAAAATGTGGTGCTCTACTTGGTGGTTTAAACCGCCAGTAAACCAGTTTATTAATTTGTTTTTTGGTGAAAAATTAATCGTTGTTTTGAGCTGATGGATGGCCCAAGTGTTCTTTAAGCTGCCATCATTTTCTGGCATTGGCATTTCAGCTTCATCCATGACATGAGCCAATTGGAAAATAACACTTAAAATCAAACCAGCAGTGTAGTGCATGATAAAAAAACCAATCAGGATTTTCCACCAAGCCAATTCCAAGACAACAATTGGAAGTACAATCCAAATACTTAGATAAATGACTTTAGAAAGCACAAGTGTACTCCAATTGACAAAGGGATTAGGAAGTTTACCATAGGCCAATTTTCTTTTAGTATAGCGTTTCATTTGAAGAAAATCGGTAGTAATGGCCCAGTTAATTGTCAACAGACCGTAGAGCAAAATGGAATAATAGTGTTGAAAGCGGTGGTACCATTTCCATTGGGCGTGTTTTGTGAATCTCAAAATACGTCCCGCATCTAAATCTTCATCATGTCCATGAATGTTGGTGTAGGTATGGTGCAAAACATTGTGCTGAACTTTCCAATTGTAAACATTGCCAGCCAATATATAAATACTACTGCCCATGAGTTTGTTAACCCATGTTTTTTTTGAAAACGACCCATGATTTCCATCGTGCATTACGTTCATACCTACACCAGCCATACCTATCCCCATAACGAAAACAGATATTACTTGTATCCAAATGGGCATTTTAAAACACAAAATAAAGAAATAGGGAATTAGAAACAGACCAAACATCACAATGGTTTTTAGCCAAACTTTCCAATTGCCAGTGCGTTTGATTTTGTTTTCAGAAAAGTATTTATTGACTCTCGAATTGAGGGTTCTAAAGAAATTAGTAGGGTCTTTTCTAGGAAATTTTAGTGAGAGTCTGTGCATAATTGTCGTTTATTTACCAAATATAATTAATTAATCAGTTAACAATCAATGGCATTCAATATTTTATGAAATTAATAACTATTTTTGTATAAAGCTTTCCTTTGATGAATTTGATTCTCCAGCATTTTCCAGAATTATCCGATGTTCAAAAAGCGCAGTTTGCAGCCCTTCAAAGCCTTTATGAAACTTGGAATTTAAAAATAAACCTCATCTCCCGAAAGGACATTCAGTCGTTATACCTCAAGCATGTTTTACATTCCTTGGCCATTGCAAAAATTATAAGCTTCAAACCCGGATCATCCATTATGGATGTGGGCACTGGTGGTGGTTTTCCAGGCATTCCTTTGGCCATTATGTTTCCGAAGAGTCAATTTCACTTGGTTGACAGTATTCAAAAGAAAATTAATGTGGTTTCTGATATTGGCGATCAACTGGGCTTAAAAAATGTCAGCAGTGCACACACTAGGGTCGAGAATGTAGACGCAACTTATGATTTTATAGTTAGCCGTGCCGTCACTTCAATGCCAAATTTTGTAAAATGGGTTAGGAAAAATATTAAAACGAAGAACGACCATCCAATTAAAAATGGGATTTTATACCTTAAAGGGGGCGACCTAACTGAAGAAATGAGCAGGTATCCAAACGCTGCATTATATAATCTAGATAATTACTTTAAAGACTCTTTTTTTAAGACTAAAAAATTAGTACACTTACCAATTAAGAAAAAGTTATAACTCAAAATGCGGTTGTAAAGTTTAGAGTGAGTCCGGTGTTTTGACTCACAGGCCTGCAAATACCTCCAACACATAGCAATCCTCCGCGTTGCCGCCCATAATTTAAGGCCAGTCTTGAGGCGCCTTTTGCATAGCTTATACCAGCATTAAAAAAATGAATTTTCGTATCTTGATCCACACTGCTTTCTTCGTAATTATAAGAATCATTAATGTAGAGTCCAAACTTGGAATTAAAAAAATATTCCACAGTGCCACCCATCCAATTTCGCGCATCATCATTGGTTGACAGATGCTGGAGTTCCAATCTTATTGATTTTCCTCTAGAAAACTTATAGGTGCTTTCGGCCACACCAATCCAAGCTCTCACGACTTTGCCATTGGCTTTTGACTCTAAATAACTTTTGTCGTAATAGAAGTTGATGTAAGTAAATATTGAGCTCAGTTTTCGATTCCATTTTTTCCGTATTTCTAAATTTAGATCCGAATATAATTTATTTTTAAAATTTAAAAATTCAGTTTCATAAGTCAAGTCATCGCTGACAAAAAACGGAATCCCATTGGGGTCTAAATATTGGGTTTCTAGGCCTGCCCAATATGACATATTAAGATTGATTTTAGTTCCATATTTACCCCCAAAAACGCTTCCTTTTTTAAAATTATAAAACAAATCGATAAACTGTCCAATTTCACCTGACTTTACAAGGGGATTTTCGTAATTTTCTATAAATAAACCAGGTTGGGATTGGTAGAGATAAATGTTGGCCAATGTGTAATCGTGCTGTTTATTGAGTGCTGGCAGGTAATTTACACTGAGTTGATTAGTTGGGTTATTGACTGCGTTTGCAAAGCCTCTTTCAGAAAAAAAGCGCATATTCTCAAGACGTCTAAAATTATAGCTCAACCCAAAGCCTTTTTGGCTATAGCCCGCTGTCCAGCTAACGGCATTGCCCTTAAAATTTTGTGTTTCAGAAAAGCTGACTTGGTTCGGAATGATATTGTTTAGTCTTACATCTTTGCTCTTCCCTACATATTCAAAACTAGAATAGAAATTTTTGTGGGAGAAATCAAGTCTGGCAGAGAAAGCGTTTATCAGTTCGGGGATTTTTTTGTTTGATTCGTTTTGTTCATTCACATAATTTTCCTTTTTACCAACATAGCTTAATCCTAAAACAAGACTGCTTTCATTCATTATGCTTAAAGCGTTATTAATATTTATCTCAGAATCAAGTCCAAAAATACGACCTTCAGAAAACCCAAAACCTTTTCGTTGCCTCCCGTGTAAAGTAGTAATTCTAATGTCCTCGGACGGAAAATAGACCAATCTTGCCCCGTGTATAGCAGTATTAACCCCCAAGTTTCTGTCTTCCCAAGATCTTAAAATTAAACCACTCCCAAATTGCTCATAAAAATGACCTAGTATCAAATCAAATTTTTTAGTTCTATAGCGAATATAGTAAGTTGCTATTCCTATGTCTTTATCATAAAGATTACTGTTGTTAAGTAAATTTTCAGGGGCATAGCTTTCTAGTTGAAGGCCTGCTGAAAAATTTTCAGAAATCTCATAATCCAATCTCAGGAAGTTTGTGGTTCTCAAGTGCTCATCCTCTTCAAATTCTCCAAATTTAGTATCGTTTAAATACCATTGAGAGTTGGATTCAAAACTGGCACTTAGTTTTTTTGAAAATTGATTAAATAAAGATTTAGACTCATTTTTTTGACCAAATGTACAGAGCATAAACACTGACATCAACAAAGTGATTGATTTTTTTAACATTTTATTTAAATGAAATTAATGATTGAAAACGTAAGCAAATCAATCGGTGTACTTTAATAATTCTGCATACAATTCATCCTCATAACTTGGCGTATATCCCATATGTTTATAAACTACTTCGGCATTTTTGACAATCAAGGTAAAAGGGACTGTACTGATTCCAAAAGCTCTTTTGAGGGCGCTGTTTTCATCCAATAATATTTCAAACTCCCAATCTTTGCCATTGACCATGGGTTTTATACGTTTAGAGGTTCTTGAGTCATCAATAGATATAGCGAAAAAGGTTACATTTGTTTCAGAAACCCAATCTTCATAGACTTCTGCAACTGCATCTAATTCGTTTTTACATGGAACACACCAAGTGGCCCAAAGCGAGATGATCATTAAATCGTTATCTTCTGCAATTTTTTGAGTGGATATAGATTGGCCTGAAAGTGTTTTTAAAGTCACATTTGGTAGTGAACTCTGACCTTGGGTAAAGAATACAGACATTAGAAACAAAAGGCACAATATTCTGTTCATAATTTTTTATTTGAATTATCTGCAAAATACAATTTTTTAAAATTAATTTGTATTTTTACCCCCCTTTGATTTTAAAAATGCATAAAAATTTTATTAAAATAAAATAATTTAATTATGAAATCTTTAAACCAATTATTATCCGCCTTCTTTACTTTTTTAATCCTTTCATGCTCAGGTGACGGTGATGGAGGAACTCCTGGAAATACAAATCCCTCAGATGGTGATGGTAACACAGATCCAGTTGTATCTATTGTTTTATCTTCAAATCAGAGTACTTATTTGGTTGGTCAAGCTGCTTTTTTCGTTGTAAGAGATCAGCAAAATTCATTGGTTACTAGTGAAGCTTCAATTTTTGTAAATGGAGACCCCGTCAATGTCAATCCGCATCTATTTGTAACTAACGGAACTTATGAATTTGTAGCAACCTACCAAGGAATTACCTCAAATACATTAACTTTTGAAGTTGTAACTGCTTCAGAATACAGCGATACAACCTCTTTTGTAGCAGATGGTGCTCCATCGTTCTTTACAAAAAAAGTATTATTAGAAGATTTCACTGGAACTTGGTGTCCTCAATGTCCACCAGCAGCAGCAGCAATATCTTCTGCAGTATCTCAGGAAGATAATATTTTCGGAGTTGGCTATCATTATAATGATCCAATGCAAATTTCAGAAACAATTTTTTGGACCAGCCATTACAATGTTACTGGCTTTCCAACAGTGTATGTCAATGGCCCTGACACCCGTTGGAATTATCCTGACATGACGCAGGTAAATATCGAATTAGCGGAGGAAGCAACTGTTGGGTTGGCTGTTGAAGCCAATCTAGTTGGTGGAAAATTAGACTTAGAGGTCAGTATTGGCTTTAAATCTACGCCCAACGAGGAGGTTAAACTCATGATTTATTTAATAGAAGGTTCTTCAACCTCGACTTCTGCTCAGTCGGGTTCTTCAGCCGGCATTAATTATATTCACAACGATATCCTAAGAGAGGTCTATACTGATCAATTGGGAGACGTTATTTCCGCCGGCAACACAACCGCTGGTGGTATCTACACACGAACCATAACAGGACTAGATTTACCTAGCGATGTTACAGATTATGACGATTTAAAAGTTCTGGCTTTTGTTAGAAATACTTATACTAAAACTTTCACGGATTTTTTCAACAACGTATGGGAAAATTCTCCACATTATGATATTTACAATCTACAGGAAGCTCAATTGGGAGAATCAGTCCCTTTTGATTAAAATTTGATTTCTAAATAAAAAAGGCCGCTAATCCGGCCTTTTTTATTAATTTTTTTCCAAAAAAAGATAGCTGTAATGTTGCGGCGAAACAAATGTTTCTTTTATCATTCTTGGAGAAACCCAGCGCAAGAGATTTTGGGCCGATCCCGCTTTGTCATTGGTTCCTGAAGCCCTGGCGCCTCCAAAGGGTTGTTGGCCAACCACAGCACCAGTTGGTTTATCATTGATATAAAAATTACCCGCTGAATTTTCTAGTGCGCGCGTTGCTATATTTACTGCATATCGGTCTGTCGAAAAAACCGCTCCAGTTAGAGCGTACTCGCTAGTTTGATCAATGAGTTGAAGCGTTTGTTCGTAAGCTTCGTCTTTATAAATGAAAATCGTAATTACGGGTCCAAATAATTCGTTACTCATCGTTTCATATTTAGCATCCCTTGAAACAATGACGGTGGGTTCAATAAAATATCCTTTACTTTTGTCATAGCCGCCTCCAGCAATAATTTCTGTAACAGGACTTTTTTTAGCATTCTCAATATATTGGACAATTTTGTCAAAAGATACTTGGTGAATCACTGCCGTAACAAAGTTTGACAAGTCATCAGGGGAGCCCATTTTTATAGACCTTAAATCTTCTAATAAATGCGACTTGATATCATCCCACAAGCTCTTTGGGAGGTAGGCTCTAGATGCAGCACTGCATTTTTGACCTTGAAACTCAAATGCGCCTCTAATGATTCCTGTGGCGACTTGTTTTGGATTGGCGGATTTATGAGCTATGATAAAATCTTTTCCACCAGTTTCACCTACAATTCTTGGGTAAGTTTTATAGCGATGTATATTGGTTCCAATTTGTTTCCACAGTTCTTTAAATACAAAAGTAGATCCTGTGAAGTGCAAGCCGGAAAAGTCCGGACTTGTAAGAACCGTATTTGTAATCATTAATGGGTCCCCAAATACAACATTAATTACACCAGCGGGGACTCCGGCTTCCTTAAATACATCCATTATCACTTTGGCTGAGTATACTTGGCTTTCGCTGGGTTTCCATACGACCACATTGCCCATAAGCGCCATACAGGCAGGAAGATTTCCAGCAATTGCTGTAAAGTTAAATGGGGTGACTGCATAGGTAAAGCCCTCTAAAGGACGGTACTCAATACGATTCCAAGCAGAGTTGGTACTCTGAGGTTGGTCATTGTATATTTCAGTCATAAACTGTACATTGAATCTTAAAAAATCAATGAATTCGCAGGCCGCATCAATTTCAGCTTGGTGGATGGTTTTGGACTGTGCCATCATGGTCGCAGCATTAATTTTTGAACGGTAAGGACCTGCTACAAGCTCGGCAGCTCTTAAAAATATTCCAGCCCGTTGTTCCCATGGCAATTGAGACCATGACTCTCGAGCTTTCAATGCTGAACTGATGGCAAGTTCAACATCTACTTTATTTGCGGTGTGGTAGGTTCCAACAATGTGTTTGTGGTCATGGGGGGGGCTTATGGTCTGTATTTGACCACTTTTGATATTTTTTCCATCGATGTACATTGGAACTTCAATGGTTGAATTGTACATAGACTTATAGGTCTTTAGAACATTTTCTCTTTCTTTGGAGCCGGGTCCATAAGAAAGTACAGGCTCATTGACTGCCACAGGTACTTTAAAAAAGCCTTTTCCCATAATTTGAAATGATTATTATATAATATTATAAAATTACAATTTATGACGGAATCAGCCATACATTTAGAGAGATTAATTTTGAGCAAATTCTGAGTAAAGTCTAAAGTTTGGAATGACAACTTCAAATGCTTTGCTATCGGAGAGTCGAATCATCTGGTAAAGGCCTTTCATTGCTCCCATTGGACCCTGTAATGCACATCCTGAATTGTAGCGGTAGGAATCAAAGGCTTTGATAATGGGTTGTTTTCCAACAACCCCTTCACCTTGTACAGTTTTCAAGTTGTTTAAGGCGTCTAAAATGGTCCATTTTCTAGAGATTAATTGAACGTCATAAGGATTGTTATTTTTGATTTCAATGTAGTAACTAAAGCTAAAAAGAAGGGCCTCGCCGTCAAAGTAGCTGCCCTCAAAATTTGATTGCACAGAAATTTTAATGCCTTCAGTAATTTGTTGAATCATCAGTTTTTTAGTTTGTCATTTGCACAGAGTTGGCCTCCCCAAGGCCGATTATTTTGTCATAGCGGGCCCCAAGATCTCTATAATATACAACAACTTTGTAGTTGTTTTCTGTTTCGTCAAAATTTCCACTGATTTCACCCTCTTTCAATAAACTCTCTTTGTTGACAACCACATATTTATAATTGTAAAAGCCCTGTTTCATCAATAAGCTTGTTTCATAAACTCCCTCTTTAGGGTTGTAAGTCATTTGATTTTCTTCTGATGTAGAGAAATTGTTAAAGCCTCCATAGACATAGACCGAAGCATCTAAAAATTCTGCAGCTGAGAGTGAAAAATGCACATGGGTGTAATCGGCTTCAATACTGGGATCTTGACGGTCCAAAATAGTGATTTTAAAACCGCCATTGATATCGGGATTATAGGTGTATTTTAAATTTGAACGTTCTATATTAGTATATAGATAAGTGTGGTATAAATCTTCTAAATCTATGTATTTGACTCCTAAATTTGTGCTGCGAACATCCTTATTTTCAAAAAACAAATACTCGTTACCGCCCCAAAATAAAGAGGAATTATTATAGCGGTAAACAAGTTCATTTCCTAAGATGTATTGAGGTCTTAAGCCATAGATAGCAGTTTTTAGGTTATTGTTTTGAATTACAACCGCCTTAACGGTCGCTATTGGATTGTTGAAGTTTACATTGATTGGTGCTATTTTAAAATCAACAGACTGTGTTTCGTTGATCAGCGCGACATCTCTTGAGCGTCTAATTTGCACACTGACATTGGCCATGGTTTCCATTACCATAAACTTACGGCTAAAGACAAGTTCTCCATAATCATCAAATATTTTGATAAGGTAATTTCCGGAAACTTTGAGCCTTGTTTGGCGGTTTGGGATTTGTAAGCGGTAGTGAGAATAAATTTGATAGGTATTGAAGGAATTGATATAGTTTACAATTCGAAGGTTGTCCATCCCAGCTAAAAATTCTGTTTTCATTAGTTGAGAAGGTGTCCAATCACTGTCAAAATGTTCAATTTCATAATAAAAATCTTCTTCTAAATTATTCAAAACATCAAATTCTAAATACAGTCGATCATAGAGATTTACTACCGGCAAACCTGTAGCATTTTCCACAGTACCAAAAGTAATGGTTTTGATGTCTGCAGGGGGATTAACCTCCTGAACTTGACCAGCCAAGTACATGGGCATAAGTGTAATTAAAAAATAGAGATTAAGTCTTAACATTTTTTTAAAAACTAACAGTAAATATAGTTAAAAATTATGGGGTCCATAATTTTTAAATTTTAACAAAAAAATACATTTAAAATATATAAAAAATGAGTTGATTATTTGTAAATTTGCTCGATTTTAAGATTTAAATTCCAACAATCAAAGCTCTATGTCTAAAGACATTCGAATTAAAAAAGGTCTTGATATTAAACTGCTCGGTGCAGCAGTTCTGACAAAAACAGCGGCCATTAAAAGCAACTACTACTCATTAAGGCCAGAAGACTTTCACGGATTACAACCCAAATTAGCAGTCAAAGTAGGAGATACTCTCAAGGCCGGTGACCCTGTTTTTTTTGATAAGTCCAATGAAGCCATAAAGTTTGTAGCGCCTGTTTCAGGTGAAGTTCTTGAAATTACAAGAGGTCCAAAACGACGCATTTTGGAGATAAAAATTAAGGCCGATAAAAAAATCACCTTCAAAATTCATAAAAAATTAGAACCCAAAACAGCCAAGGCTGATGCTATAAAATCTCTTTTATTGGCCTCAGGTTGCTGGCCATTTATTAAACAACGCCCATATGATGTCATTGCAGATCCAGGACGACACCCTAAATCAATTTTTATTTCTGGCCATGCTACAGCACCACTTGCAGTAGATTACAATTTCACTCTTCAAAACAAACATAATGAGCTACAAGCAGCAGTTACAGTGCTTTCAAAATTGACCAAAGGTGCAGTCCATGTTGGAATATCTAAAGATTCTGACTCCCCTTTTAAGGATTTGGAAAATATTATTACTTACGAGGTGTCAGGTCCACACCCATCTGGTAATGTTGGAACACTTATAAATAAAATTGACCCTATCAACAAGGGAGAGCTGGTTTGGACCATTGCCCCTCAAGATTTGATAATTATTGGTGAGCTGTTATTGACGGGAAAATTCAATTCAGAACGCGTTGTCGCTTTTGTTGGCTCACAAGTTGAGCAGCCCAGATATTTAAGTACGCGAATTGGCAGTGAAGTGGCCACTATGATTTACGACCGTGGCATAAATAAAGATGCCCATGTTCGAATCATTTCCGGAAATGTACTATCTGGTAAGGAAGTGAAGCCAGATGGGTTTTTGGATTTTTACAGCGATTTGATTACAGTAATTCCTGAGGGTGACGATTATGAATTTTTTGGATGGAATAAACCTGTTTTTAACAAGGTTTCAACCTCTCGTGCATTAACATTTTCGTGGTTGATGCCGAATAAAAAATATGATCTTAACACCAATACCAATGGAGAGCACAGGGCTTTTGTAACTACAGGGTCATATGAGGAGGTTTTTCCAATGGACATCTATCCAATGCAAATCTTGAAGGCTTGCATGTACAAAGACTTGGATGAAATGGAGGCCCTTGGAATGTACGAAGTTGCACCTGAAGATTTTGCACTTACAGAGTTTGTTTGTGTTTCAAAACAACCACACCAAAAAATAATTAGAGAAGGATTGGATTTAATGCTTAAAGAAATAGGATAATTATGGGTTTAAAATCAAACTTACACAGTCTAAAAGAAAAATACAAAGGCACCAAAATGGCTCCTGCTTTTAATGCCATTCACACCTTTTTGTACCTTCCAAATGAAACCACTAATGGTGGCGGAACTCACATTAAAGCTGCTGATGACTTAAAGCGAACGATGAATACAGTTATAATGGCCATGGTCCCTTGTCTGATTTTCGGTATGTTCAATGCAGGCTATCAACACTATTTGGCACTTGGAACAATTGAAGCTTCACATGGATTTTTAGCAGAAACTTTTTGGACATGGAACAACCTTGTGATTGGGCTTTGGAAAGTACTGCCTCTTTTGATTGTCTCCTATGGAGTAGGACTTTTAATTGAATTTATTTTTGCAGTAATCAAAGGTCATGAAGTTGAAGAAGGCTATTTAGTTACAGGGATGCTTGTCCCTTTGATTGTGCCTATTGATTTACCACTATGGATGCTTGCGGTTGCCGTTGCTTTTGGAGTGGTAATAGGAAAAGAAGTTTTTGGTGGTACCGGAATGAACATCTTAAACCCAGCGCTAACCATTCGCGCCTTTTTATTTTTTGCATATCCAACATGGATGAGTGGTGACAAAGTATGGGTTCACGGTGCGGTTGAACGGGCTGGTACTGCCGATGCAATTTCTGGAGAAACAATCTTGGGAAGTTATGCTCAGAGTCAAGATGTAGTGTATAATTATGCCGATATGTTTTTTGGCTTGATTCCTGGGTCAATTGGTGAGACTTCAAAACTTTTTATCATTTTTGGAGCGTTATTTCTAATTTTTACAAAAGTTGGGAGTTGGAGAATTATTATTAGTACTCTGATTGGTGCACTGACTATGGGTCTTATCTTTAATGGGGTTGTGGATGCAGGTGTAATTGGAACATCGAGCAAGTTCTATGGATTGATGAGTCGTCCGTTTTGGCAACATCTTATCATTGGAAGTATCCTTTTTGGGGCGGTTTATATGGCTACCGACCCTGTGACAGCTGCACAAACCAACAAAGGAAAATGGATTTATGGATTTCTGATTGGCTTTATATCCATTATGATCCGCGTTTTTAATCCCGCATACCCTGAGGGGGTTTTTCTCGCTATCTTATTAATGAATGTGTTTGCACCCACTATTGATCACTATGTGATTCAAGGAAACGTAAAAAAACGAATGAATCGTCTAAAAGTTAAAACTGCATAAGAATGAGTAACACTGAATCAAATAAATATACCATACTTTTTGCCATTGGGATGGTTGTTATTGTAGGATCTCTTTTGGCTTTCACGGCTTCTTCTTTAAAACCTAATATCAAAGAAAATGAGCGGATGGAAAAACAACAAAACATATTGTACGCCATGGGCGTTAACGAAAATGGAGCCACTGACATTGTTTTTATCAGCACTGATAAGGTTGCTGAAGAATTTTCTAGATATGTTACAACTCAACTTGTTGTAGACGCTAGTGGGAATGCTGTAGAAAACAATGAAGCTTACCTAATAGATGTCAAAAAAGAACAAGCAAAAGCTAAAAATGGGGGCATAAGAGAGCTGCCACTTTTTGTAGGAGAAAAAGATGGAAAATCATATTATATCATACCTATCCGAGGTAAAGGACTTTGGGATGCTATTTGGGGGTATGTTTCCCTTGATAAAGAAATGGTAGTCCAAGGGGCCTTTTTTGATCATGCTGCCGAAACTCCTGGATTGGGAGCCAATATCAAACAGCGATATTTTATGGATGATTTTGTAGGAGAAAAATTATTGTCTGATACAGGTATTTTTAAAGGTATTACTGTAGCTAAAGGCAATAACGACCCCAAGAATCTTATCAAAGATGATTATGAAGTGGATGCTCTTGCTGGCGCTACGATCACTGGTGATGGTGTATCGGCAATGATCAAGAGCGATCTTAAGTTGTATTTACCCTATTTTCAAAATTTAAAAAATCAATTGAACTAATATGGGACTACTTTCAAAAAAAGATGTCAAGCTAATTACAGACCCATTGGCAGATAACAATCCAATTACAATTCAAGTATTGGGGATTTGTTCTGCTCTTGCAATAACTGCAGAGCTTAAAGCCTCACTAGTAATGGGAATTGCTGTTTTGTTTGTTCTAGGGGTTGGAAATGTTGTAATTTCTCTTATAAGAAACATCATTCCTTCCAAAATCAGAATCATTGTTCAACTTATTGTAGTCGCTTCATTGGTCATTATTGTGGACCAAGTTTTGAAAGCCTTTGCTTATGAGTTGAGCAAGACATTGTCTGTATTTGTTGGTTTAATCATTACCAATTGTATTATTATGGGGCGGTTTGAAGCCTTTGCGCTTGGCAATGGACCATGGAAAGCCTTTCTAGATGGTATTGGTAATGCATTTGGTTATGCTGCTATTTTGTTGGCTGTTGGCTTTTTTAGAGAGCTTTTAGGGTCTGGTACATTATTTGGTTTTCCTGTACTTGGTGACCCTATAGAAAAAACTGGACTTTATGCATTTGGTTATGAAAACAACGGATTTATGCTCATGCCCCCAATGGCACTTATTATTGTTGGACTTATCATTTGGGTGCAACGCAGTAAAAACAAAGCGTTAATTGAAGATTAGTTTTTAAATAAATTAAAAAACAATGATAGAACACATAGAATTATTTTTTAAATCAATTTTTATTGATAATATGGTGTTTGCAGTTTTCTTAGGTATGTGCTCCTACCTAGCAGTGTCTAAAAAAGTTGCAACAGCCGTAGGACTGGGTGCTGCAGTCATATTTGTTCTTGCCATCACAGTTCCCTTAAACTGGTTGCTAGATCAGTATCTACTGCAAGCTGGTGCATTGTCTTGGTTAGGAGAAGAATTTGCGGCCTATGATTTAGGGTTTCTTTCTTTCATTATGTTTATAGCGACCATAGCCACCATGGTACAACTTGTAGAAATTATTGTCGAGAAATTTTCTCCATCGCTTTACAACTCTTTAGGAATTTTCTTGCCACTGATTGCTGTTAACTGTGCCATTTTAGGGGGTTCTTTGTTTATGCAATCTCGTGAAATTGAAACCTTAGGACTGGCTGTAAATTATGGTATTTCGTCAGGGATAGGATGGTTTTTAGCTATACTAGCCATCGCTTCCATTCGCGAAAAAATTAGATACTCCAATATCCCTAGACCTTTGCGAGGGCTGGGAATTACATTTATTGTAACTGGACTAATGGGTATTGGATTCCTCAGCTTTGGAGGCATGTTAACGGGCGGTGATGAAGCTCCAGCTCAGCCCATACAAACAGCTGAATTGATAGAAATTAAACCTGCCCTGCAAACAGAACAAGATAAAGAAACTGTAAATTTTACTAAAACTGAAAACTAACATGATTATTTTAGCTGCTGGAACAACTGGAACTGTTATCGCTACTGTAGTAGCTTTCTTGGTAATTTCTTTAGCCCTAATTAGTGTACTTCTTTTTGTGAAGCAAAAATTATCCCCATCGGGTCCTGTTAAAATTATTATTAATGGGGAACGAGAAATAGAAGTTGCTTCCGGTGGAACCTTATTATCTACCCTTGGTAATCAAAAAATATTTTTACCATCCGCTTGTGGCGGAGGAGGAACTTGTATTCAATGTGAATGTCATGTTTTATCCGGCGGAGGAGAGGCTCTACCTACTGAGACCCCGCATTTTTCTAGAAAAGAGTTGAAACATGGTGCGCGACTGTCATGCCAAGTCAAAGTCAAGCAAGACATGGAAATTAAAATTCCAGAAGAGGTTTTTGGGATTAAAAAATGGGAAGCAACGGTTGTTAGAAACTATAATGTTGCTTCTTTTATCAAAGAGTTTGTGGTTGAAATTCCCGATGACATGGGTTACAAAGCAGGCGGATACATTCAAATTGAAATTCCTGCATGCGAAATTAATTATAAGGACATTGATATCACCGCACACCCAGATGAGCACGACGATCCCAAGAAATTCCAAACAGAATGGGACAAGTTTGGCTTGTGGCCATTGATTATGAAAAACTCTGAAACGGTTGAACGCGCCTATTCCATGGCTTCATATCCAGCTGAGGGTCGTGAAATCATGTTAAATGTGCGTATAGCCACACCACCATGGGACCGCTCTAAGAATGCTTGGATGGAAGTTAATCCTGGCGTTGCTTCTTCTTATATATTTGCACAAAAGCCCGGAGATAAAGTAACTATTTCTGGCCCTTATGGAGAGTTTTTTATCAATGAAAGTGAGTCTGAAATGCTTTACGTTGGCGGTGGTGCAGGCATGGCCCCCATGCGTTCTCACCTCTACCATTTATTTAAAACGCTAAAAACTGGCCGTAAAGTGACCTATTGGTATGGAGGACGATCTAAAAGAGAATTATTTTATTTAGACCATTTTCAACAATTGGAAAAAGAATTTTCAAATTTCAAATTTTACCTAGCCCTTTCCGAACCTATGGAAGAGGACCATTGGAAAATTAAAGAAAATATTGATGCTCCAGGAGATGGCTTCGTTGGATTTATTCACAACTGTGTGATTGAGAATTATTTAAATCACCACGAAACCCCCGAGGACATCGAATTGTATTTCTGTGGGCCACCGCTTATGAACCAAGCCGTTCAAAAAATGGGTGAAGATTTTGGTATACCAGATGAGCATATCCGTTTTGATGATTTTGGAGGCTAAAAATTACCATTCAATTAACGTAACAAGCCCGACCTAGTGTTGGGCTTTTTGTATTTTTGTATCATGTCAAAACCACTCTCTAAACAAGAACTGCACAACCTAGCCATGAACCACGTTGGCAAAGACTTAGAGTCTAGAGGTTTTGAGTTTGTGGCCATTAACAGCCGCTTAAAAAAGCACCCTCAATTTGTTTGTATTGATAAAAACAGTCAGTATTTTTTTATCATTGTCCGTGCCGTCATGCTCCCTGAAAACCCTAACAATTACGACATTGTATGGATGGAGACCTTTAAACAGCATGCTGTAGAAAATAAAGCCAAGGTATTATATGCTGGGGTCGCTCTGGGAAACCCAAAAGGGGAAGAATTACCCATTTACCTAAATGAGGAATACTTGATAGAGTACAATGGCATACAAGTCATCGAAACTAATTTGAATTAATTTTAGCATCGTGAAAAAACTATTTTTATTTTGTTTCTTGATCTTTGTTTCTTGTAAAAAAGAGCGGGAACAGTTTCGTCTCTCTGGAGCGATTTTTGGAACGACCTATACCATAATATATGATGGTGAAGAGAATTTTCAATCCGATTTTGACCAACTTTTTCAAGATATCAATAACGCCCTTTCCACCTATATACCAAATTCAATGGTCTCAAAGATCAATAAAAATAATTCTATTGAAGTAGACGAACACTTTAAAAAGGTCTTTAGGGCATCCAAAGAAATTTACAAAGCGACCGATGGTCGTTTTGACCCCACCATTGGCGCAGTTGTCAATGCTTGGGATTTTGGCCCGACAGGTGTTGTTGAAAACTTGGACAGTCTTAAAATAAAAAAATTAATGCAATCAGTTGGTTTTGATAAAGTCAAGTTAGAAGACTCTAAGATTTTAAAGCCAATTGAAACGGCTTTAGACTTTAACGCCATTGCGAAAGGCTATGCAGTGGATGTAATAGCAGAATTTTTAGCGTCCAAAAACAGCTCTGATTTTTTAATTGAAATTGGGGGTGAAATAAGATGCAGTGGACTCAACGCTACAAAACAAAAATTATGGGTTGTCGGATTGCAAAACCCCGATTTAAATAGTGAACTGCCCTATGTTGATAAAGTCACATTAAACAATGCCTCAATGGCGACATCAGGGACTTACCGCAAATTTAAAATTGACGAAAAGGGCCTTCGTTATACCCATATTATGGACACCAAAACCGGATATCCCAGTCCTACCAACATTTTAAGCGTATCAGTCATTGCTGATGACTGTATGACTGCTGATGCCTATGCAACGGCCCTCCAAACCATGCCCGTAGGGGATATGTCCATATTTTTGGAGTCTCACCCTGAGTTGAAAGTTTTTATCGTATTCGAGTCAGAAGATAAGGCCTTAGAATTTAAGTCTTTTAATGGTTTTCAGTTCTACAAGGGCTTGTAAACCACTGGTATTAATTCCCCCTTACTCAGGCAGTACTTTGTAATTTGCGCATCGGAAAGTGTTTTGGTGAAGTCTACTTTTTCGACTTTAAAGCCACAGGACTCTAAGCGCTCAAAGTAGTCCATTCCATAAATGCGAACATGGTCGTATTGACCAAATATTTTAGCCCGTTTTTTAGGATCGGTGATGCTGTTGTCTTCGAAAGTATTTTTGCGATTTATATCCAATGGAATCTGAAAAATTCCCATCCCGCCTGGTTTCATTACTCTAAACAATTCTTTTAGCGCCTTTAGGTCGTCCGGAATGTGTTCCAATACGTGGTTACACAAAATAACATCAAAGTCATTCGATTCAAAGGGGAGTTGACAAATATCGGCTTTTACATCCGCCATTGGAGACTCTAAATCTGTTGTTGTATAGTCTAAATTTTCCATATCCCGAAACCTTTTATAAAATGCCTGCTCTGGTGCAAAATGAAGGACTTTTTTT
>MDSV01098125.1_pt1 | contig 20987 bp, 16 predicted proteins | sample 810851 | NCBI WGS metagenome assembly MDSV01 (sample SAMN05326640, study PRJNA326480) | marine metagenome | isolation source: seawater | place: Atlantic Ocean: North East | collected 2012 | reverse complement strand
CTCCACCCGTGCTTAAAAAAAAAGGATATGCCAAAGAAGGAATCATATATTAAAAGCTCATATGATGAGTTAATTAATAAAGTAAGTTGGCCAACTTGGTCTGAATTACAAAATAGTTCTATTGTTGTTGCAATAGCATCAATTATTATTGCTTTAATTATCTATATAATGGATTCTGTATTTAGTAATATCTTAGATGTTTTTTATAGTTTTTTTTCATAATTAAAAATGACTTATCAAGTGCAAGAAAATATGAAATGGTATGTTCTTAGAGTAATGGGAGGGAAGGAGAAAAAAACAGTTGCTTTTATAGAAAAGGAGATAGAAAGAGTTGGAATTAAAGATTTTATTTCGCAAATATTAGTACCTACAGAAAAGGTTTATCAAATTCGAAATGGAAAAAAAGTCAGTAAAGAAAGAAATTTTTTTCCTGGCTATGTTTTAGTTGAAGCAAATCTATCTGGAGAAGTACCACATATTTTAAGAAATGTTACTAATGTTTTAGGTTTTTTAGGATCAACAAAAGGAGGAGTTCCAGTTCCTATGAGACAAAATGAAATCAATAGAATACTTGGTAAAGTTGATGAAATGACATTAGCAGATGAAAATATTAATATTCCATTTGTTGTTGGAGAGACAGTAAAAGTTATAGATGGACCTTTTAATAGTTTTCATGCTGAAATTGAAGCTATTGATGAACAAAAAAAGAAATTAAAATTAATGGTTAAAATATTTGGAAGAAAAACTCCATTGGAGTTAAATTTTATGCAAGTAGAAAAAATATAAGAATATGGCAAAGCAAGTTACCGGTATTATTAAATTACAAATTAGAGGTGGATCTGCAAATCCTGCACCACCCGTTGGTCCTGCACTTGGAGCAAAAGGTGTGAATATTATGGAGTTTTGTAAACAATTTAATGCAAGAACTCAAGAAAAAGCAGGTACAATAGTTCCTGTTATAATTACTGTATTTGCAGATAAATCTTTTGAGTTTGTTATTAAAACTGCTCCAGCAGCTGTTCAGATACTTGCTGCAGCTAAGAAAAAAAGTGGTTCTGGTGAACCAAATAGAGTTAAGGTTGGTAATATTACTTGGGATCAAGTTAGAACAATAGCTGAGGATAAGATGGCAGATTTAAATGCTTTTAAAGTAGAATCAGCAATGCGAATGGTAGCTGGTACAGCTAGAAGTATGGGTATTAATGTAAAAGGAAATTTTCCTTCATAAAAAGTTATAGTTATGTCACTTAGTAAAAATAGAAAGCAGATTTTGGATAGTGTTGATTTAAACAAAAAATATACACTTGATGAAGCATGTAAAATTGTTAAGGAGAATTCAAAAGTTAAATTTGATGCTTCAATTGATGTTGCTGTTAGATTAGGTGTTGATCCCAAACAAGCAAATCAAATGGTAAGAGGAGTTGCTTCATTGCCTCATGGAACAGGAAAAAATTTAAAAGTTTTAGCGTTAGTAACACCAGATAAAGAAGAAGAAGCAAAATCTGCTGGTGCTGATTTTGTTGGTCTTGATGATTATATAGAAAAAATAAAGAATGGATGGACAGAAATAGATGTAATTGTTACTATGCCATCTATTATGGGTAAAATAGGTGCTTTAGGTAGAGTTTTAGGTCCAAGAGGCTTAATGCCTAATCCAAAATCAGGTACTGTAACACAAGATATTGGTAAGGCAGTTATGGATGTAAAAAAAGGTAAGATAGATTTTAAGGTAGAAAAAAATGGTATAATTCATGCTTCTGTTGGAAAGGTTTCCTTTGAAGCTGATAAAGTTTCTGAAAACGCTCAGGAATTAGTTCAAACAATTATAAAATTAAAACCATCAGCAGCAAAAGGTACATATTTAAAGAGTTTGTACATTTCTAGTACAATGGGATTAGGTATTGAAATAGATACAAACACATTAGTTTAAATTTAGAAAATAATGAATAGAGAAGAAAAAAATGAATTAATTGAGGTCCTTGATGGGATGCTTAACGATAATAAAAATTTTTATTTAGCAGATATTTCTGGTTTAACTGCTGAAGAGAATAGTAGTTTAAGAAGATTATGTTTTAAAAGAGAGATTTCTTTAAAGGTAGTTAAGAATACGCTTTTAAAGAAAGCTTTTGAGAAGAATCAAACAGATTTTAGTCAGTTTTATGAAGTATTAGAAGGTAATACCTCAATAATGACATCAGAATCAGGTAATGCACCAGCTAAGTTAATCAAAGAATTTAGAAAAAAGCACGAAAAACCAATTCTTAAAGGTGCACATATTGAGGAAACGTTTTATATTGGAGATGATAATTTATCTGTTCTTGCTGACTTAAAATCTAAAAATGAATTAATAGGTGATGTTATTACTCTATTGCAATCACCTGCAAAGAATGTAGTTTCTGCTTTGAAAGCAAGTAGTAATAAGCTTTCAGGAATACTAAAATCTTTAGAAGAAAAAAATAAATAGAGAATAAAGAATGCTTCCAAAAAAAAGAATGTTTAATCAAATAAAATAATAAAAATGGCAGATTTAAAAGATTTCGCAGAAAAATTAGTTAACTTATCAGTAAAAGATGTAAATGAGTTAGCAACTATACTTAAAGATGAGTATGGTATTGAACCGGCTGCAGCAGCCGCGGTTGCTGTTGCAGGACCAGCAGCTGGTGGTGGTGAACAAGCTGGTGGTGAAGAAAAGACAGAGTTTGATGTTGTTTTAACATCAGCTGGAGCTGCAAAGTTAAAAGTTGTAAAAACAGTTAAAGAACTCACAGGCTTAGGTCTTAAAGAGGCAAAAGATATTGTAGATAGTGCACCCAAAACTGTTAAAGAAGCAGTAAGTAAAGATGAAGCTGAAGGAATGCAGAAAGCATTGCAAGAAGCTGGAGCAGAGGTAGAAATTAAGTAATTTCTTTTCTGTTTACATTATTAATCTTAGATTAATTTTTTTATTTACTTTTTTTTTAACTTAAATTTACTGCATTGGCAACATCAAATAATACTCAAAGAATTAATTACGGATCTACGAACAATATAGTTGATTTTCCTGACTTCTTGGATATTCAACTAAGTAGCTTTCGAGCGTTCTTTCAAATAGGAACTACTTTAGAAGAAAGGAGAAATGAAGGGCTCTATAAAGCATTTCAAGAGCTTTTTCCAATTACTGATTCAAGAAATAATTTTGTTTTAGAATTTATAGATTATTCTATTGATCCACCACGATATTCAATAGAAGAATGTTTACAAAGAGGACTTACTTTTAAAGTTCCTTTAAGAGTAAAATTAAAATTATATTGTACTGATCCCGATCATGAAGATTTTGAAACAATAGTTCAAGATGTATATTTTGGAAATATACCTTTTATGACACCAAAAGGTAGTTTTGTTATAAATGGTGCAGAAAGAATTGTTGTTTCTCAATTACACAGATCACCTGGAGTGTTTTTTGGTCAAAGTTTTCATTCTAATGGAACAAAATTGTATTCAGCAAGGGTGATACCTTTTAAAGGTTCTTGGATAGAGTTCACTACTGATATTAATAATGTAATGTATGCGTATATTGATAGAAAAAAGAAATTACCTGTTACAACATTATTGAGAGCAATTGGCTATGAATCAGATAGAGATATATTAGAAATATTTAATTTGGCAGATGAAATTAAGGTTTCAAAAAGTGGTTTAAAAAAGGTGGTTGGTAGAAAATTAGCAGCTAGAGTATTAAAATCATGGGTAGATGATTTCGTTGATGAAGATACAGGTGAATTAGTTCCAATTGAAAGAAATGAAATTATTTTAGAAAGAGATACTATTATTGAAAAATCACATATTCTTGAAATTGTAAATTCAGGTGTTGAAACTATATTATTACATAAAGAAGATGAATCCTCTGCTGACCATACATTAGTCTACAACACCCTGCAAAAGGATCCAACTAATTCTGAAGTTGAGGCAGTAAGACATATTTATCGACAGCTTAGAAGCGCTGAAGCACCTGATGATGAAACCGCAAGAGGAATTATTGAAAAATTATTTTTCTCAGACCAGAGATATAGTTTAGGACATGTAGGAAGATTTAGAATTAATTCAAGATTAAAATTAAATATAGATCAAGAAAAAATGGTCTTAACAAATGAAGATATTGTTTCTATAATTAGCAATTTGATTTCATTGGTGAATTCTAGAGTTGATGTAGATGATATTGATCATCTAAGTAATAGAAGGATTAGAACAGTTGGAGAACAATTATCAAGTCAATTCAATGTAGGTTTGAGTAGAATGGCTAGAACTATTCGTGAAAGAATGAATGTTAGAGATAATGAGGTGTTTACTCCTATAGACTTAATAAATGCAAAAACATTATCTGCTGTTATTAATTCATTTTTTGGCACATCACAACTTTCACAATTTATGGATCAAACAAACCCTCTTGCTGAGGTAACACATAAAAGAAGAATATCTGCACTAGGGCCAGGTGGATTAACAAGAGAAAGAGCAGGTTTTGAAGTTAGAGATGTGCATTATACACATTATGGAAGATTATGTCCAATAGAAACTCCTGAAGGACCGAATATTGGTCTTATATCTTCTTTAAGTGTTTATGGAAAGATTAATCAATTAGGTTTTATTGAAACTCCATATAGAAAAGTAGAAAATGGACAGGTAGATATTGTTAGTAATCCTATTTATTTAAGTGCTGAGCAAGAGGAAGAAGAAATTATCGCTCAAGCAAATGAAGAATTATCAGAAAATGGAAGATTTCTTAATGATAGAGTTCAATCTAGAAGTGAATCAGATTATGTAATAGCTCAACCAAAGGACGTTACTTTAATGGATGTTGCTCCTAATCAAATAGCTTCAATTGCTGCTTCATTGATACCATTTCTTGAACACGATGATGCTAATAGAGCATTAATGGGTTCTAATATGATGCGTCAAGCAGTACCATTATTAAGAACAGATTCTCCAATAGTAGGAACAGGTATTGAGCCTGATGTTGCTAGAGATTCTAGAACAATGATCAACTCTGAGGGAGATGGTGTTGTGACGTATGTTGATTCAAATGTTATTAAAGTTAAGTATGATAGAACAGAATCTGAGGAGCTTACTAGTTTTGATGATTGTGAGAAAGAGTATAATTTGACTAAATTTCAAAAAACAAATCAAAGAACATGTATTAATATTCAGCCAATAGTGAGAGTTGGAGATAAAATAAAAAAAGATCAAGTATTATGTCATGGTTATGCCACTAATAACGGAGAATTAGCAATTGGAAGAAATTTAAAAGTTGCTTTCATGCCTTGGAAAGGATATAATTTTGAGGATGCTATTGTTTTGTCTGAAAGAGTTGCTAGAGAAGATTTATTTACATCATTACATATTTCAGAATATTTAGTTAATGTAAGAGAAACTAAAAGAGGAGCAGAGGAGTTAACAGCAGATATACCTAATATTTCTGAAAATGCTACTAAGGATTTAGATGAGTATGGTATGATACGTGTTGGAGCATATGCCACAACAGGTGATATTTTAATTGGTAAAATAACACCTAAAGGAGAATCGGATCCTACTCCTGAAGAAAAACTATTAAGGGCAATTTTTGGCGAAAAAGCTGGTGATGTTAAAGATGCTTCTTTAAAAACAAAGCCTGCTGATGAAGGAGTGGTTATTGGAAAATCACTTTTTTCAAAAACAATAAAAGACAGAAGAACAAAATCTACTGATAAAGAATTACTAGATAAATTAGATAAAGATTTTGAAAAGGAATCTGCTAACTTAAAAAATCTCCTTGCTTCTAAACTATATAATTTGATTGGTGGAAAAGCATCAAAAGGCGTAAAAAATATTTTGGGTGAGTTTGTAATTAAAAAAAGTGAAAAATTTACAAAAAAAATATTATTAGATATCGATTTTACCATGATAGATCCATATAATTGGACTGGAGATAGTAAATCAAATTCTTTAGTTAATGAGACGATTCAAAATTACCTTAGAAAATATAATGATATTTATGGAGAGCATAGAAGACAACGTTTTGCTATCACTATAGGAGATGAATTACCTTCTGGTGTTTTACAATTAGCCAAAGTTCAAATCGCTCAAAAGCGTAAAATTAAAGTTGGAGATAAGCTAGCTGGTCGTCATGGAAATAAAGGTATAGTTTCAAGAATTGTAAAAGATGAAGATATGCCATTTTTAGAAGACGGAACTCCTGTTGATATTATATTAAATCCATTAGGTGTTCCTTCTAGAATGAATTTAGGTCAGATATATGAAACTATTTTAGGTTGGGCAGGTCATAAATTAGGAAAAAAATATTACACTCCTGTTTTTGATGGGGCAAATATAGATCAAATAAATCATGAGACAGATGATGCTGGATTACCTAGATTGGGACAAACATATCTCTATGATGGTGGGACAGGTGAACGTTTTGAACAAACAGCAACGGTTGGAATTATTTATATGTTAAAACTTGGTCACTTAATAGATGATAAAATGCATGCTCGTTCAATTGGTCCATATTCTTTAATTACACAGCAACCACTTGGAGGTAAAGCTCAATTTGGTGGTCAAAGACTTGGTGAAATGGAGGTATGGGCACTTGAGGGTTATGGTGCATCTAACATACTTCAAGAGATGTTAACTTTAAAATCAGATGATGTAATAGGTAGAGCAAAAGCATTTGAAAGTATAGTTAAAGGAAAAGAGTTGCCTGAAGCAGGTATTCCAGAATCATTTAATGTTTTATTACATGAGTTGAATGGTTTAGGTTTAAAAGTATCATTTGAATAAAATTTTATTATGAGAGATAATCAAAGAAATAAGAAAGCACAAAGTATAAATACTATTAAAATTAGTTTATCATCTCCTGAAGATATTTTAGCAAAGTCATCTGGAGAGGTTACAAAACCAGAAACAATAAATTATCGAACTTATAAGCCTGAAAGTGGTGGGTTATTTTGTGAGAGAGTTTTTGGTCCAACAAAAGATTTTGAATGCCATTGTGGCAAATATAAAAGAATCAGATACAGAGGTATAATATGTGACAGATGTGGAGTTGAAGTGACAGAGAAAAAAGTACGTAGAGAAAGAATCGGACATATTAATTTAGTTGTTCCAGTAGCACATATATGGTATTTTAAAACACTTCCTAACAAGATAGGATATTTATTAGGATTGCCTTCAAAGAAGTTGGAAATGATAATTTATTATGAGAGATTTGTTGTTATTAATGCAGGTGAGAATACTGTAAATGCGGATGGAGAACCAATAAAATATTTAGATTTTTTAACTGAGGAAGAGTATCTAAATATTCTAGATAGTCAACCCACTGAAAACCAATACCTTAGCGATGAAGATCCAAAGAAATTTGTTGCGAAAATGGGTGCTGAGGCAATACACAATTTATTGGCAAGATTGGATCTTGATGAGCTCTCATATCAATTAAGAACTCAAGTTGAAAATGAAACTTCTCAACAGAGAAAAACTGAAGCATTAAAGCGATTACAAATTGTAGAATCCATGAAAGAAGGTCAGGGTCATACAGAAAATAGACCTGAATGGATGACTGTAAAGATTATACCTGTTATACCTCCTGAGTTAAGGCCTTTAGTTCCACTAGATGGTGGTAGATTTGCAACTTCCGATTTAAATGATTTATATAGAAGAGTAATTATTAGAAATAATAGATTAAAAAGATTAATGGAGATTAATGCTCCAGAAATTATTTTAAGGAATGAAAAAAGGATGCTGCAAGAATCAGTAGATGCTCTTTTTGACAATTCAAGAAAATCAGCAGCCGTTAAAGCAGATGGTAAAAGAGCTTTAAAATCACTTTCTGATTCTTTGAAAGGTAAACAAGGTAGATTTCGTCAAAATTTATTAGGAAAGAGGGTAGATTATTCTGCACGTTCAGTCATTGTTGTAGGTCCAGAATTAAAATTACATGAATGTGGTTTGCCAAAAGATATGTCTGCTGAATTATATAAACCTTTTATTATTAGAAAATTAATAGAAAGGGGTATAGTTAAGACTGTTAAATCAGCAAAGAAAATTATTGACGCTAGAGAGCCAGTTGTTTGGGATATATTAGAAAATGTAATGAAAGGGCATCCAGTACTTTTAAATAGAGCTCCTACATTACATAGATTAGGTATTCAAGCATTTCAGCCAAAAATGATAGAAGGTAAAGCAATACAATTACATCCATTAGCTTGTGCAGCATTTAATGCGGATTTTGATGGAGATCAAATGGCTGTTCATTTACCTCTAGGTGCAGCTGCAATTTTAGAAGCACAAGTTTTAATGCTATCTTCACATAATATTTTAAACCCTGCTAATGGAGCACCAATTACTGTTCCATCTCAAGATATGGTATTAGGACTTTATTATATGACTAAGAAAAAGATATCTGATAAAAATTTCAAAGTATTAGGAGAAAATATGATATTTTATTCTTCTGAAGAAGTTAAAATTGCATATAATGAGAAAAAAGTAGACTTACATGCTGTTATAAAATTAAGAATCAAGCAAGATAATAATTTCTCAATTATTGAGACTACAGTAGGGAGAGTTCTTTTTAATGAATATGTTCCAAATGACGTAAATTTTGTAAATGAATTATTGACTAAAAAATCTTTAAGAAATATTATTGGTGAAGTTCTTGAAAAATGTGGCGTTGCTAATACTGTTCATTTTTTGGATGCAATAAAGACTATAGGATTCGATATGGCTTTTAAAGGTGGACTTTCATTTAATCTAGGTGATGTAATAGTTCCGGAAGAAAAAGAAAATCTAATCAATGAAGCAAATAAAAAGGTTGATGAAATTAGATCTAATTATGCAATGGGTTTTATTACAAATAATGAAAGATATAATCAAGTAATTGATGTTTGGACAACTACTAATGCAAGATTAACTGATACTGTTATGAAGAATATTAGTAAAGATAACCAAGGATTTAATTCTGTATACATGATGCTCGATTCTGGGGCAAGAGGTTCAAAAGAACAAATTAGACAGTTGTCAGGTATGAGAGGTTTAATGGCAAAACCTAAAAAATCAGGTGATCATGGTGAATCTATTATAGAAAATCCAATTACAACTAATTTTAGAGAAGGACTTTCTATACTTGAATATTTTATTTCAACTCATGGTGCTCGTAAGGGTCTCGCTGATACTGCATTAAAAACTGCAGATGCGGGGTATTTAACTAGAAGATTAGTTGATGTCGCTCAAGATGTTATTGTAACAGAAGATGATTGTGAAACATTAAGAGGTTTAGAAGTATATGCTCTTAAAGATAATGAAGATATAATAGAATCCCTCTCTGATAGAATTCAAGGAAGAGTCAGTTTACATAATGTTTATGATATTAAAACAAATAAATTGTTAGTTGAATCTAATAATATGATTACTGAAAAAGTTGCTAGAGAAATAGAAGATTGTGGTATAGAAATGGTAGAAGTGCGTTCTGCTTTGACTTGTCAATCTAGAAGAGGTATATGTAGAATGTGTTATGGAAAATCATTATCTACAAATAGAATGGCTCAAGTAGGTGAATCAGTTGGTGTAATAGCCGCACAATCAGTTGGAGAGCCTGGTACTCAGCTTACTTTGAGAACTTTCCATGTTGGAGGTACTGCCTCTAGATCAGAAGTAGACTCTTCATTTATAATTAAAAAAGCTGGTCGTTTAGAAATTGAGGATTTAAGGACTGTTACTTCTAAAGAATCAAAGGATATTAAGAAGGAAATAGTAGTTAGTAGATCTGCAGAAGCTAAAGTTATAGATGATGCTAATGGTATTATAATGTCTACTACTATTATTCCTTATGGGTCCACAATTTATTTAAAAGAAGGCAATGTTAAAAAAGGGGATTTAGTTTGTGAATGGGATCCATATAATGCTGTAATTATTTCTGAACAAGATGGAAAGGTAGAATTTAATGATATTGTTGAAGGGCTTTCATTCAGAGTAGAATCTGATGAGCAGACTGGATATAAAGAAAAAGTAATTATTGATAGTAGAAATAAAAAAATAACTCCTGTAGTAATTATTGGTGCTAGAGAATACAGTTTGCCAGTAGGGGCACATTTATCTATAGATGAAGGAGACAAGATTAGTAAGGGTACAGTTATAGCAAAGATTCCTAGATCTGCCGGATCTAGTGGAGATATTACAGGAGGTTTACCAAGAGTAACTGAAATGTTTGAAGCAAGAAACCCATCTAATCCTGCAGTAGTTTCTGAAGTTGATGGATCAGTTTCATTTGGTAAAATTAAAAGAGGTAATAGAGAGATTATTATTACATCTAAAAATGGTGAAGAGAAAAAATATTTAATAAAATTATCAAAACATATATTAGTTCAGGAAAATGATTACGTTAAGGCTGGATCTCCTCTTTGTGATGGGGTAATAACTCCTGCAGATATTTTAGCTATTAAAGGAGTTGTTACAGTACAGCAATACATTGTAAATGAAATACAAGATGTATATAGATTACAAGGAGTGAAAATTAATGATAAACATTTTGAAGTTTTAGTTAGACAGATGATGAGAAAAGTTCAAATAGCTGATTCTGGAGACACATATTTTTTAGAAAATTCTTTAGTTAGTAAAGATATTTTTCAAGCACAAAATGATAAGATATATGGTATGAAGTTTATTATTGATGCTGGAGATTCAGATCAATTAAAAGCTGGTCAAATGGTTTCAGCTAGAATTTTAAGGGAAGAAAATTCAAGATTAAAAAGAAAAGATGCAAAACAGATAGAGGCAAGAGATGCTGTTCCTGCTGTTTCGGTTCCTGTTCTTCAAGGTATTACAAGAGCTTCATTGCAAGTTGATAGTTGGATTTCAGCTGCATCATTCCAACAAACTACTAAGGTTTTAAATGAAGCTGCAATTAATGCTAAATGTGACTCATTGATTGGATTAAAAGAAAATGTTATTATTGGTAAAAGAATTCCTGCTGGTACAGGTTTAATTCAAGATGAAACTCTTGTTGGTTCTAAGGCTGAAATTGATAGGAATAATATTACTAGTAATGCTGAAGAAGATTTATTATTAGAGCAAAATAATAAAAATCAATAATGAAAGATAGTTTTCTTATAATTCTAACATATAGAATTTAGAGTGTTGAAAATTGTTAAACAACTAAAAAAGTGAAAAAAATAGTCAATGGTTTAGCTTGGCTTTATTTTTAAATTATAAAATACAATAAATAATATAATCTAAAATAATTTTATGTCTCAAGATAATAAGAAAGAAGGACTTAATATTGAATTAAATGAAGATATCGCAGAAGGTGTTTATAGTAACTTAGCTATAATTAATCATTCTCCATCAGATTTTGTTGTTGATTTTATACAAATGATGCCAGGTGTAAAAAAAGCGAAAGTTAAATCAAGAGTTATTTTAACTCCGCAACACGCAAAGAGATTGATGAAAGCACTTAATGATAATATTTCAAAATTTGAGAATCAACATGGTGAAATTAAGGATTTAGATCCATCTTCAGGTATTCCAATTAATTTTGGAGGACCAACACCACTAGCTTAATTTATTATTTTATTTCAATAAAAGGATATTTGTAATCTCTTGCGGGTGTAAAAGTTTCTTTAATAGTTCTAGGGGATACCCATCGAAGTAGATTTAATATTGATCCTGCTTTATCATTAGTTCCTGAACCTCTTGCACCTCCAAATGGTTGTTGTCCTACCACTGCACCAGTAGGTTTGTCATTGATATAAAAATTCCCAGCTGAGTTTTCTAGAACTTTAGTTGCAAGTTCAATAGCATATCTATCTTGAGAAAATATAGCACCAGTTAGAGCATATTCTGAAGTATTATCAACTAAATCAAGTGTTTCTTCCCATTTTTCAGAATCGTATACATAAATTGTTATTACAGGACCAAATATTTCTTCAGTCATTGTTTTAAATTTAGGATTATTAGTAGTGATAATTGTTGGAGTAATAAAGTAACCAGTTGATTTATCATATTTTCCACCTGCAATTATTTCTGCTTGATCTGAATTTTTTGCATATTCAATATATGAAACTATACTGTCAAATGCTTTTTCAGAAATTACTGCATTAATGAAATTTGAAGTTTTATTAGGGGATCCTATTTTAAATTCATTAACATCTTTAATAATATGATTTTTAACCTCTTCCCATATATTGGAAGGAATATATGCCCTAGAAGCAGCTGAACATTTTTGACCTTGGTATTCAAAGGCGCCTCTTGATATTGATGTTGCTACTTCACTTGGTATTGAAGATTTATGAGCAATAATGAAATCTTTACCACCAGTTTCACCTACTATTCTTGGGTACGACACATATTTTTCGATATTATTTCCAATAGTTTTCCATAGAGTTCTAAATACTTTTGTACTTCCAGTAAAATGCAATCCTGAAAAATGCTTGCTTTTAAAAATAACTTCTGATATCTCTTGACCACTAACAGTAACCATATTAATAACACCTTTTGGTAATCCTGCTTCATTTAAAAGGTCCATTATTATTTTTGCAGAGTATATTTGTGTTTCAGCAGGCTTCCAAATAATTACATTTCCTAGCATAGCAGGTGCTGCACATAAATTTGCGCAGATAGATGTGAAATTAAATGGAGTTATTGCAAAAACAAATCCTTCTAATGGTCGATGTTCAAGTCTATTCCACATTCCTTCTTGTGATTCAGGTTGTTCTTTATATAATAGACTCATATATTGAACATTAAATTTAAAAAAGTCAATTAATTCGCAAGCAGCATCAATTTCAGCTTGATATACGTTTTTGCTTTGTGCTATCATAGTAGCTGCATTCATCTTTGCTCTGTATGGACCAGCTAATAAATCTGCAGCTTTTAAAAAGATAGATGCTCTATTTTCCCAGCTCATACTACTCCATTTGATTTTTGCATTCATAGCAGCTTTTATAGCATTTTCTACATCTATTTTTTTCCCATAATTTGATGTGCCAATTATATGTTTGTGATCATGGGGAGGAGAGATGTTTTTTTTATTTTTTGTAAAAACTTCTTTACTGCCGATATACATAGGTATATCAACTTTGTTTTTGTACATTTTTTCATATTCAATAAGAACTTCATTTAGTTCATGGCTATTTGGTTTGTATGATTTAACAGGTTCATTGATAGCTTTAGGTACTTTGTAAAATCCGTTTGACATAATTATTGTTTCAGTTTAAAATTTAAATATTTGTCAAAATTAAAAAAGTTCTTTGGATGAAGTTTTTTTATAGCCAATTAATTTTTCATACCTGCTATCAAAAGCTTTTTGATAAACGTATATGTAGTAATCATTTTTTGTTTGAAAATGTGAGCCTTCAATAATTTTTGTACTTAAATTATTTAAATTATTTTCTACTACGGCATATTGATAATTATAATATCCTTGTTTTAAATAAATGGCATTTTCATATATATTTTTTTTATGATTATAATTTAATTTATTTTCTTCTCGAATTTTCCAATCACAAAATCCGCCAATTATATATAGTTTTTTATTTTTCATCTTTTTTGTATTTAGTGAAAAGTGAACCCAAGTATATTCAGCTTCTATTTCTGAATTCCAAGCTTCTTGACAATTAATAAAAAAACCACCATTTATATCAGGTTCGATTGAGTATTGATCGAAAGATTTTACTTTATCTTCAAATAAATATACGTTATAATTTGTATCAAAATCAATTTTTTCTATTTTAGAAGAAAGGTATCTTAAGCTTCTAGTATCAAAATGTCTAAATTCATTATTAGCATAAAATGTATTTTCTTCCTCATAGTCATAAGTTAATTTATTTTCATTATAATAAATTGGTTTTAGATTACTAATACAATTATCAGTTCTATTATTTTGGGTTATTGTTACTTTAATTTCATTAAGAGGATCACCAACAATTAAATTATTATAATATGTTATATCAAAATCAATTTCATGTTTTGTCTCTCTATCTCTAAAAAGTGTTGCTCTTTTTACCTTTGCTTTTATCATAGTTTTATTTTCTAAAACCATAAATTTTTTTTGTGCTACTTTTTCATCTTTTTCATTATAAATTATTAAAATATAATTTCCTGATAATTTTGGTTTTATATCAGTGTTGGGAAAAGTGAATTGGTAGTGCGTATATTTTTGGATTGTATTGAAGGAAAAATCATAATTTATAATTTCTTTTTTATGGAAACCAGTAATGTATTCTGATTTCATTAATTGACTTTTTGTCCAATTAGACTTGCAGTGTATGATTGTGTAATAAAAACTTTTAATATCACCATCTAAATCATCAAAAGAGATATTGAGTTTTTCTTTGGAATTCAAATTAATTATTGGTTTTTGTACAGTTTTTTGATTTTTTTGAGTGATTATGGCTTTTATATTATTTGTAAATATTTCATTCTCAAAAAACTCTTTTTTTTCTAATTTATTTTTATTTGTAGACATTAAAATAACAGTTGTTAATATAAATGTTAGTATTTTGAAAAATTTCATTTAAAAAAATATTATAAATTATAAATATATGGATGCAAAATTATAAATTTGCACACTTAATTCTAATTAACGTATGTCAAAAGTTATAAAGATAGATAAAGGATTAAATATTAATATTAATGGTGAAGCTGATAAAGTTTATGCTTCATCTAAATCTCCGAATAAATATGTTGTCAAGCCTACAGATTTTCATGGAGTAACACCAAAATTATCAGTGAAAATTGGTGATAAAGTAAAATCTGGAACCCCTTTATTTTTTGACAAATATAATCAAGACATTAAGTTTTGCTCACCAGCAAGTGGAGAGGTGGTTGAAATTATCAGGGGAAAAAAAAGAAGAATATTAGAAATAGTTATTTCATCTAATTCGGAAGATATTAGTTATGAAAATTTTAATATTAATGATTCTTCTGAACTTTCTAGAGACGAAATTATTAAAAATATGTTAAATGGAGGTTTATGGCCTTTTGTTAGACAGAGACCATATGATATTGTTGCCAATCCAAAGGATATGCCAAAATCTATTTTTATATCTTCTTTTAATACTGCTCCACTAACTATTGATAATGATTTTGCATTATATGGTATGGATGAATTATTTCAAGTAGGAATAAATTATGTATCAAAATTAACAAATGGTAAAACTCATTTAAATGTAGATGGTAATATTAATGCCTCTAAGGTTTTTTCTAATATCAAAGGTGTACAGATAAATAAATTTTCTGGCCCGCATCCTTCTGGAAATGTCGGTGTTCAGATTCATCATATTGATCCTATAAATAAAGGGGATGTTGTTTGGTATCTACAACCTCAAGATATAATTGCTATAGCTAGATTCTTTACAGAAGGAAAGTATGATGTTTCTAGAATTGTTTCTCTATCTGGACCACAAGTTATAAAACCTAGATATTATAGATTAGTTGCAGGCGCTACAATTGATAATTTATTGATTAATAATATAAAAGATGGAAATAACAGGTTTATTTCTGGTGATGTATTAACTGGTAATAAGATAAATGTAAATGGTGCTTTGGGATTTTATGATACTTCAATTACAGTAATTGAAGAAGGTAATCGTCAGGAATTTTTTGGTTGGATATTGCCAGGGTTTAATAAGTTTTCAGCTTCTAGAAGTTTTTTTTCTTGGTTACAGCCAAAGAAAAAATATGATTTAAATGCTAACATGCATGGAGAGGAAAGAGCATATGTTGTGTCTGGTCAATATGAAAAAGTTCTTCCGATGGACATTTTTCCAACGCAACTAATTAAGTCTATCATGATTGAAGATATAGAGTTGATGGAAAATTTAGGTATTTATGAAGTTGCTCCTGAAGATTTTGCATTGTGTGAATTTGTTTGTACATCTAAAATAGAAGTTCAGACATTATTAAGATATGGATTAGATTTAGTTAGAAAAGAGAATAATTAATGAAATTACTTAAAAATATATTAGAATCTGTTAAGCCTCATTTTCAAAAAGGGGGTAAACTAGAAAAGATGTACCCTGCATATGATGCGTTTGAAACTTTCCTTTTTGTTCCAGATCACACTACACATAATGGCTCGCACATTAGAGATGCAATTGATTTAAAGAGGACAATGGCATTTGTTGTTTTGTCACTTCTTCCTTGTATTATATTTGGTTTATGGAACATTGGTGATCAATATCATCTTGCAGTAGGAAAAGAAGCTAATTTCTTTCAAAATTTTATTTTTGGTTTTTGGAAATTTTTACCACTTCTTATAGTCTCTTATGGTGTTGGATTAACAATTGAATTTGCTTTTGCAGTATATAGAGGGCATCAAGTTAATGAAGGTTATCTTGTTTCTGGAATGCTTATTCCATTAATCATGCCAGTAGATGTTCCATTATGGATGCTCGCAATTTCAGTTATTTTTGCGGTGATAATAGGTAAAGAAGTATTTGGAGGTACAGGAATGAATATCTTAAATCCTGCCTTAACAGCACGTGCTTTTTTATTTTTTGCATACCCTTCATATATGTCAGGTGATAAAGTATGGGTTCATGGTGCATTAACTGATGGTTATTCTGGAGAAACTATTCTTGGGGTTCTAGCTGCAAATAATACTTCTTGGGATAGCTTACTTTGGAATTCATATGATGCAATAATGGGTTTTGTTCCAGGTTCAATTGGAGAAACCTCTTTTATTGCTATTTTATTGGGTGCATTATTTCTTATATATACTGGTGTTGGAAGTTGGAGAATTATTTTATTCACTTTTTTAGGAGGATATATAACAGCATTATTGTTTAATTTATGGGGCACGAATGTTTTAATGAATACACCTGCACATGTTCATCTTTTAATTGGCGGATTTGCTTTTGGAGCTGTTTTTATGGCAACTGATCCTGTTACAGCATCACAAACTAACAAAGGAAAAATTATTTATGGATTACTTGTAGGATTTTTTGCGATAGTTATCCGTGTATTTAATCCTGCTTATCCAGAAGGAATGATGTTAGCTATTCTATTAATGAATGTATTTGCTCCTCTTATTGATCATTATGTTGTTGGTGCTAATGTTAAAAAAAGACTAAAAAGAGTTAAAAGTTAATCATGGATGTTAATAAGAATACATATACTTTTTCATTTGCAATTATTATGGTAATTTTAGTTGCAGCTATTCTATCTATTACTTTTATACAATTAAAACCGTTACAAGATAAAAATATTGAATTAGAGAAAAAACAAAATATTTTAAGTTCAATAGGTGTTAATATATTAAGAGATTCTTCAGAAATAGTATATCCTATTTATATCAAAGAAGAAATATTGATTAATTCAAATGGAGAGGTTGTAAATGGTTCAGCTTTTGATGTAGACTTAGCAATAGAGCTTAAAAAAGAAAAGGAAAAACAAGTTTTCCCATTATTCATTAGTGAAATCAGTAATGAAATAAAATACATAATACCATTAAGAGGTAAAGGTTTATGGGGACCAATTTGGGGTTTTATAGCTTTAGAAGAAGATTTAAATACTGTTTATGGAGCAGTTTTTGACCATAAAGCTGAAACACCTGGACTAGGGGCTGAAATAAATCAGCCCTTCTTTCAAGATCAATTTGCAGGAAAAAATATTTTTGAAGCTGATAAGCTTATTTCAATTGCAGTTACAAAAGGAGGTGTAGATCCTGAAAATTTATATGCTGTAAATGGTATATCTGGGGGTACTATAACGTCAGATGGTGTTACTGATATGTTGTTAGAAAGGTTAGAAATGTATTTACCTTATTTAGAAAAGAAAAAGAAAGATAGAGAAGTTAATTTATTAATGTTAGAGATGGATAGTGTTCCTTCTTTAAATGATACGATAACATATTAATTTTATGATTTCAAAAAAGAATAGAAAATTATTAACAGATCCATTGGATGATAATAATCCAATTACTGTTCAAGTTTTAGGGATATGTTCTGCATTAGCTATTACAGTTCAATTAAAACCGGCTGTAGTTATGGCTATGTCTGTGTTGTTTGTTCTTTCTGTTGCTAATGTTGTTGTTTCTATAATGAGAAACCTTATACCATCTAGAATAAGAATAATTGTTCAATTGATTGTAATAGCTACACTTGTAATACTTGTCGATGAATTTTTGAGAGCATTTATGTTTGATGTTAGTAAGGAACTTTCTGTTTTTGTTGGTTTAATAATTACTAATTGTATTATTATGGGAAGACTTGAAGCATTTGCATTAGCTAATAAACCTGGAAAAGCTTTTTTAGATGGTTTGGGTAATTCATTTGGATATGGAATAATATTAATAATAGTAGCATTTTTTCGGGAATTGCTTGGTTCTGGAACTTTATTTGGATATCCAGTTCTAGAAAAGCTAGGGATTTATAGTTTAGGATATGAAAATAATGGTATGATGATCTTACCGCCAATGGCTCTTATAACAGTAGGTATACTTATATGGATTCAAAGATCACGTAACAATAAACTAATTGAATCAAATTAATATGGAAGAATTATTTAATATATTTATTAAGGCAGTATTTATTGAAAATATGGTTTTTGCCTATTTTTTGGGCATGTGCTCATATTTAGCTATTTCTAAAACAGTTGAAACATCAGCAGGAATGGGTGGAGCTGTAGTATTTGTTTTGTCGATTACCGTTCCAATTAATTACTTATTAGAAAATTATGTTCTTCAAGAAGGGGCTTTAGTTTGGATTAATGATTCTTTTAAAAATGTTGATTTATCATTTTTATCTTTTATTATGTTTATAGCTGTTATTGCTTCTATGGTTCAACTTGTAGAGATGATTATAGAAAAGTTTTCTCCAGCACTGTATGGTTCTTTAGGCTTATTTTTACCACTTATCGCTGTTAATTGTGCAATTTTAGGATCATCTTTGTTTATGCAAGAAAGAGCATACACTAATATAACAGAAGCAACTGTATTTGGATTAGGATCTGGATTTGGTTTCTTTTTAGCAATAGTTGGTCTTGCTGCGATTAGAGAAAAAATACGATATTCTCATGTTCCTGGACCATTAAGAGGATTAGGTATTACATATATCATAACTGGTTTGATGGGTATAGCTTTTATGAGTTTTATGGGGATTAAATTATAATTTAAATGAAATGGTATTAATTAGTATAAGCGTAACAACAATTATTAGTAGTATAGCTGTTTTTTTGACAGTTATAATTGCTTTAGTTAGTATTTTACTATTTACAAAAGCTAGGTTAACACCATCTGGTAAGATTAAAATAAATATTAATGGCGAAAAGGAATTAGAAGTTGAGGCCGGAAATACAATACTCACTACTTTAAGTGATGCAGGTATCTTTCTCCCATCTGCATGTGGAGGTGGTGGTACATGTATACAGTGTACCTGTCAAGTTCACAAAGGTGGAGGAGGTATTTTGCCAACAGAAAAACCGCACTTTTCAAGAAAGCAGATTGCCGAAAATTATAGACTTGGTTGTCAAGTCAAAGTTAAAGAAGATATGGAAATAACTATACCAGAAGAGGTTTTTGGTGTTAAAGAGTGGGAGGCAACTGTAGTTTCTAATTATAATGTAGCTACATACATTAAAGAGTTTATTGTTGAGATTCCTGAAGATATGGATTATAAGGCTGGCGGTTATATACAAATAAAAATACCTTCATGTGAAGTAAAATATTCGGAAATGGATATTGCAGCTCATCCTACTGATCATCCAGGAGAAGGTGATAAGTTTGAAAAGGATTGGGCCGAAGGTCAAATGGCTATAAGAAATCTCGTAATGAAAAATGAAGAAGAGGTTGTTAGAGCCTACTCTATGGCTTCTTATCCTTCGGAAGGCAGAAAAATAATGCTTAATGTTAGAGTTGCAGCGCCCCCTTGGGATAGAGCCAATAACAAGTGGCTTGATGTGAATCCTGGAGTTGCATCCTCTTACATATTTGGTTTGAAAGAAGGAGATAAAGTAACTATTTCAGGTCCATATGGAGAGTTTTTTATTAATGAGAGTGATGCTGAGATGTTGTATATTGGTGGTGGTGCTGGTATGGCACCTATGAGATCTCATTTATACGAACTATTTAAAACCTTAGAAACTGGTAGAAAGGTTACATATTTTTATGGTGGTAGATCTAGAGCCGAACTATTTTATATTCATTATTTTAGAGATTTAGAAAAAGAGTTTTCTAATTTTAAATTTCATTTAGTTTTGTCTGACGCTTTACCTGAAGATAATTGGATAGAAAAGAAAAATTTAGATGACACTAAAGGTGATGGATTTGTTGGTTTTGTACATCAAGTTGTAATTGATAAGTTTTTACTAAATCATGAAGCGCCCGAAGATATAGAATTATATTTCTGTGGTCCTCCGCTTATGAATCAAGCTGTATTAAAAATGGCAGATGATTGGGGTATACCTGATGAAAATGTCCGTTTTGATGATTTTGGGGGGTAAATTTTTTCTTGAGATTTATGAGATATATTTATTTATATGTTTTATTATTAGTATTATCATGTTCAAGTCCTAATAATGAAATATTAGTTAAGAATTTTGGATCAACCCAAGGAACATTTTATCATATAAAATATTTTTCACCAAATGGTATAAATTATCAGCAAGCTATTGATAGTATCTTGTTAAAAATAGATAATTCATTATCTATTTATAATGATTCTTCAATTATTTCTAGGGTTAACGAATATCATGATGTAGTTTTAGACACTTTGTTTTTAGAAGTATTTAAGATTGCTAAAAAAGTATACGAAATAACTGAAGGTAACTTTGATTGTTCAATATATCCATTAATTGACGCTTGGGGATTTTATCAAAGTAATTTAAATGATACCAAGAATATAGATTCAGTTTTTTTTAAGTCAATTTTAAGTGGAGTTGGTTTTGATAAGATTAAATTAAACAATAATAAATTAATTTTACAAAAACCTATGAAATTAGATTTTAATTCATTAGCTCAGGGTTATACAGTTGATTTGATTTCTTCTTTTTTG
>MDSV01239446.1_pt1 | contig 20991 bp, 26 predicted proteins | sample 810851 | NCBI WGS metagenome assembly MDSV01 (sample SAMN05326640, study PRJNA326480) | marine metagenome | isolation source: seawater | place: Atlantic Ocean: North East | collected 2012 | reverse complement strand
TTATCTTTATATTGTAACTATAATTTAGGATATTTATAGTGATCTGTTCTAACAACATTTTTATTAAAATTATGTAAATATGTATAATAAAATACATTTGCTTTAGATTTTCCTTGATTATAATAATACCAAAAGTTTTGTTTAAATGTAAAAAAATTATCTTGAACTTTAGCGTATAAATAATATTTAAAATCAACCATTTATATATATATATTTTTTTTTTATTTTAAATATTGTAAATTACATAATTCATATATTAAAAAAGATAAGACTAATAAAAATGCTATTATACACCAGATTTTATTTATTTCACAATTATTTAATTTTTGATTATTTAAAATTTTATTTTTACATTCTAGAAAATTAAAAGTATCTGTGGGTTTTTCTACTTCTACAAATTTTATCTTATTCATATTGATAATTTCACTCATTAATAAATAAAATATTTTTTTTGTATAATTTTTATTTAAAATTGATTTTTAAATATATTCATTTACCCCAAAATGACTCTATCTACGAAAAAAAAACTTTCTATGTCTCTTGATGATATTCAATTTATCGAGTCTCAATTTAAAAGTTATGAAGAACAGCAAGTAGTTGAATTAACAAATGAAAATGAATCACTTAAGGCTACAATTACGAATCTTTTAAAAAAAAATGAAGACCTAGAAAGTGAAAAGGAAGGTATTAATAAATCATTAGCATCAACACTAAAAAATCTAAGACAATCAATTAAAGATAAACAAAATGTAGCTACTGAATTATGGCAACTTCAAAATAGATTTAATGAAACTGTTGAAATTATTAATTTATATAATTGGATTATTCATATTAATGATAGTTCTCAAGAATATATTAGTGGATATAGACATAAAAGTTCAAATGAATATATTACTTCTCATATTTTATATAAAATTCCTATGAGTACTTGTTTACTAGTAATTACAGAAAATGAAACTATTTATTGTTTACCATATAGTGAATCACATAAATAAATAAATAAATAAATAAATATTTAAAACTAATTTTTTTTTTGATTTATATTTAAAAAGTATTTAAAATTGATTTGCCGAAATATATATATAATGGCTACTTATATTAAAGAAATTAAGAAGAATGTGGTTCTACCAGAAAATAAGACAGTAAAAGATTTTATGAATGATTATGAAATGTGGAATGGTTGTGAAGATGGTTTAAAAAATGAAGGATATACTTTTCCAGATAGTGATAAAGAACAAAAAAAATCAATTCAAAAACAAGAAGATGCCAAAAAACAACAGAAAAAGAGAAGAAATAATAAAAAAGCACGTAAAGAACAATATAATACAGATAAATATGATAGAACTAAAGATCCATTTTATGGGAAAGGTCTAGATGAACGAAAACAACTACAGAAAGAATATAGAAAATATTTACAAGATGAAAAACAACAAAAGGATAATAGAATGAAAGAAATGATGGAACATATGTCAAAAATGTCTGAATCAGAACAAAAAGAATATATTTCCAAACTTATGAGTGAAATGGGAACTACCCCGGAAGAAGTGCAAAAAGAAGTTGAAAAAGAATTAGAAAATGAAACTAAAGAATTAGAAAATGAAACTAAAGAGTCAGAAAATGTTATTGAAGAACTTAAAGATTCTGAAAGTATTATTGAAGAAATAAAAGACTAATATCAAAACTCAATTATATATAAAAAAAATATTAATATAATATATAATTTTTTTTATGAATATATATTACAAATTAAATTCAAATATTCAATTTAAAATTGATAGAAAAATAGAAAAAAATGTGAAATTATATGTAGTACAAAAATTACTACCTGAAATAGTTAATTATAGAAAACAGTTTTTTTTAGAAACTTTTAAAATTAGTGTTTCGAACTCAAAATCATTTAAAACTGATTTATATTATTTTTTAAATATTCCACGTGCTAGATGGGGTGTTTATGGTATAAAAACTAAATTTGTTAATTTTATGAATGAATTACTACCATATAAAAATCATGATATAAACAGTGCTACAGATTCATATAATAATTTATATATAAATCATTATAGAACAGTAGAAAAAAGACACCATTTTATTGATTTATGTGTATCAAAATTATCTATGAATGATTTAGAATCATTTTTTATTTATAAAACAAAAATATGGTATTATTATGATTTTATAAAAGTAAATAAACTATCTATACACAATGTAATAGAAAATTTTAAGTTTATATAAAAAGAATATAAAGTATTTAAATTTGAAAATACTATTTAAAATATATGGAAAATATTAAAAATAAAATTGAAAAATCAACAAAAATAGAACAGTTAATATTAAAATTAAGTAATCATCAACAAAAAGAAGAAGAACGGCGTGGCGAAGAAAATCTTAATATGTCATCATTAGATATATCAGTATCATATTTATATGAACTACAATTATTATTTAATGATTTTAATAAATTGAATGATATATCTGTTAAAATATTAGAATCACATGTAAAAAAAAATTTAACTAGTTTTTCAAATTCAATAAAAATAAATGATGATTTAATAGATTCATATAAAGCAGAAATAGATGATAAATTATATAAAGTAAATAAGTTTGATGATACAATATTAAAAACTAATGATAAAATATATAAAATAAAAAGTGATATTGATAATCTATATAAGATACAATTTATTTTACTATTAGGTTTTATTTATTTATTATATTGTAAATTATTTTGAATCCATTCTAATCCGTTATAAATGCCGGATTCTTCATATAAAGCACTAATTGGTTGCATAAACCATTTTTGCTTTATAGAATTAGTATCAATTTCTATTGCTATTTGACTTGAATCAACACTATTTGGTAAATCTGTTTTATTTGAATAGATTAATACAATAGAATCTCTTAATTGATCTTCATTTAATAAATAATGTAATTCTTCTTTTACTTCTGGAAATCGACCAGAATCATTACTATCAATTACAAATATTACTACATCAACATTATTATAGTAATGTCTCCATAATTTTCTTATTTTTTCTTGACCTCCTACATCCCAAACTGTTAAGTCTAAATTTTTATATTTTACACTTTCAACATTAAAACCTATTGTAGGAACTGTATTTACTCTTTCATTTAATTTTAATTTGTATAATATTGTTGTTTTACCACCACTATCTAAACCTACCATTAATATATTGCATTTAATTTTAAAAAAATCAAATATAGAAACAGACATCCAAGACATAAAATTACCCATATATATATTTATATATTAATTATGTCTATAATATATTTAAATAGTATAATATATATAATTTTAATATGATAAATAATAACATAAATTTATTAATTGAACCACCACCACCTGCTTATAATTTAAATGATGAAGAAAATTTAGAAGATAGTGATTTAGAAAATGAAGATGAAAATAATGATGTTGAATTACCACCATATGAGGATAATAATGAATCAGAATTTTTTTTAAATAATCAACCAATAAATATAGAATTAAAAAAAAAATTATTTAATTTTATATTTACTTTTATATTTATAATAATTTATATTATATTTTTCTTATTAATTACAAATCCTTTAATAATTAATACTTGTAAGGACCCTATAATAACTAAAAATTCGAGTTGTCATCATGATTATATGTGTGATAGTAATAGTAAATGTAGGTATGTCGATAGTTGTAATATGTTTACATGTGAGAGTTTAATGGGTTGGTTTTATTATTTAATTATAATAACGTGTTTGCCATCATTAATTATATTACAATGTTTAATATATTTATTTAATGTTATGACAAAAAATAAATATATAAAGTATATGACTTAATATTACATTATGGATAAAGCAATTTATATTGGTGCTGGAATTGATTTTAAGTATATTAAATTAATTGATAAATATATAAAAATAATAATTTGTGTTGACGGACAACCATTTAGTGAGTTTGGAAAAATGAGTTCTTATCAAAATATACCTCCATATTATAATGCATATTCTAGACCCAAATTTTTAAATAAATTATTAGAACAAGCACAATTATATGATTTTAAATTAATAAGTAATAATGATGATAAATATATTTTTAAAAGTTCATCACAAAAAGTAATATATTTTATAAATACAGCAATACCTGATGATATTGATAAAATAAAAGATGATATAAGTGATTTTGAACATATAATAGTGATGGGACATGATCCGAATAGTGAATTTATGAAATATACTAAAAAAAAATTATATTCTGGGGTAATAAAACTACTATTTATCAAGATAATTATTATGATAAATTTGCAAAAGAATCTAATGAAGATAATAATATATGTTATAAACTAAATTATATTAAAAATTATGAGAATAAATTTAAATATTTTAGAAAAATAAATAGTGATGGTAAAATAGAAGAGTTTGATAAATGGAATGATTTTTTAAAAAATTAAATAAAGTATTTTTTTTTATTTATTAATTCAGTCTGAACGGTAGTATATTGATTAAAATATTTATTTAATAAATAATTCATAAATATCTCAGGTGTATTACTAATTTCACTATTATTTATTAATGCTAATACCCAGTTATTTTCACAATCTTTTTTGATAGATGATAATAATTTAATGGTTTTGACATATTTAACTTCTAAATAATTATCTTTTTTGATTTTAGAATATAAATATGAAATAATTCTCCATATATCAAATGCAAATAATATAATTTTTATATTATTTTTATCTATTTTTTTAAAGATTTTTTTTTCTAATTTTTTATTTTTTTCAAAAGGTTCTTTAAAGAATCTTTTGGTTTGATGTATAATTTGATTTTTAATATCTGAAAACTTATCTTGATTTATAATCATAGAACGACCAAAATCCCAGATTTTTAAAATGTAACCAGTATTAGGTATAAAATAATCATTATTATTAATATTATATAACCAAAATCCATTAGCTTCAATATTACTAATTAATATATTACCACCATGTAAATCAAAATGACATATGTTACATAATTTATGAATACCATATATACCACTAACAATTTGAAATACAAATGAATAAAACATAGCATCGGAAATATTTTCAATATTATTGGTTGTTAAAATATCTTTTAGAGAACTATCACATAATTCATTTAGAATACATAAACTACTAGTTCCAAACCCTTTTTTTCTTTCCATTCTTTTTAATAAATTACAAACATCTGTATCATTTTTAGTTTTTTGTAAATCACGTCTAATATTAATATCATTATAATATTTGATTATATTAGGATTTAAATAATCATTTTTACAACAATTTTTACAAATAAAATACATATAAATGATAGGAACATTAGGACAATTATGATTTTTGATTAAATTATATATCATTTTAAGAATATAGAGTTCTTTCCAAGATTTAAAATTAAGATCCATAATTTTAGATGATTCAGAATTTACTAATGGTATTAATTTTAATGCACAGAAAAGTTCATCATTATTTATTTTAATACCAAATTTATATGCTTCAGCATCTACACTGCCTCCAACTTCTCCTAAATGACATAAAATGTAATTTTCAAAATGTTTTTTAAAAGCTTGTATATATAAAATAATCAAATCATTATATTTAATTTTTTTAAAATTACTTTTGAATAATTTTAGAAATGTTTCTCTAATCATCGATGCGTATTTCCTCCGTGATGAAATATTTACTAAAAATCTTAAACTATTTTTATTCATATTTATTATGTTATTATATATTTATAAATATATAATATTTATTTTATATATTAAAATATATAAAATTGATTTAATAAATTATAATATAATGAGTTTAAATAAATCTTTATCAAATTTACTTAATATTAAAGTAAGAAATATAGTAGAAGAAATATGTGAAAATACACACTTAGATTTAGATGATTTGTCAAAATTTGTGAATTCTAAATATGATTTTATAAATTTAAATATTAAATCAAAAAAATCAAAAGATTTAATTAAAGATAGATTGATTTATTATTTAGATAATGACCCTAAATTTTTAAATTTTAATAAAACATTATTAGATATTGTATTAAATTTAAAAAAATATGCTAAAAAAAATAAATTAAATGATTCACATATAACAGAAGATTATGTAAATGATATATTAATTTTATATTTAAATCATAATAATAATTAATTTTTAATTAATTTGATTTCAGGACCAACTTTACAATTTATAAATTTAAAATAGTTTTTTTTACTATTAAAATCTTCAGGACTAATTAAGGTCCATGGTAATGTATCTTGTAAAAAATTGCATTTAACATATATAAAACATACAAGTGCAGAACACCAGTATGTATTTTTTTTCTGAACATTTCCAATTTTAAGATGTAATCCGGCTTTTATCCAATCAAATATATTTAAATCATATGGTAAATTATGTACATCAGAATGTATTTGATCTATTTTTTTGTAAAATGATTCATCTCTAATACAAGATAATTTTCTAATAAAAATATCACCTTTATAAGATTTAACTACATCTTCTAGTTTAGTTAATTGAACACCAAATTTGATTCTGTCATTTTCTGAATCTGGTTTATTTTCATATCCTGATTCTAACATATATATTCCTTCCATTTTATCATCAAAAAAATTTGGATTTTTTATAATAACAGCAATATGACTATATTTAGAATTAGTAATAAATTCAATTATATTAGAAATAAAATAATTTCCGGAAAATAAAATAATATCACCGGTTTCAAGTTCGTTTATATTCATTATATTATTTAAATTAAAAAAAAATATAATATATCTAATATATGAGTTCTCAATTATATATAAAATATATATTTATATTTATACTAGGATTATTATTAGATTATTTTATATTTGATTCTATTTTAGTTTCATTAACAAAAACAAGAATAGAGCGCGAAATATTAACTTCAATATGTGAAGGTAGAGATTTATATTGTTTAATTTTTCAAATATTAATTATAACATTAATTGGTAATTATTTTACTGATTCAAAAAAAAAACAATCACTTGAAAATGATGTTTATACACTATTTAAGATAAATGGGACTGTATTTATATTTAAACTATTACTTATAAAAATTTTAATTCTTTTAAGATGAAGTAATTGTTTTTATACCAGATAATAAATCTTCTTTAGGAATAGATTTTTCGAAAATAATATAAGAATATAATTTTGAGAAGTTTAATTCAGGATTTTTTGAGAATTTTAGTTTATTATGATTTCTAAAATCAAATGTAGATTCAATATAATATGGTCTATCTGAAATATAATCAACTAATGTATCTTTATATGGATTAATAGAATATTTAGAAAATTCATCAATAATTAAATCTTTAGAAATTAAATTTTCTTCTTTATAATCACCTTCTAATGTTTCAAATTTGACTAAAATCTTATTAGGATTATCAGATCGTTTTAATGACCAGAAATCACCTGAAACAACATCTTCTTCTCCTAATAAATCTAAAACATATTGTTTTTCCATAAAAGTACACATAAATATACCATTTGGTTTTAGAAATAAATTAACTAATTTAGCAAAGTTTTGTAAATTAAAATAATGAATAGAAAATTGACAATTAATCAATTCAAATTGATTTTTAGCAAATAAATCAAAATCATAATTATCATTAATATCAGTTAAAAGTTTATAATCATGTTTTTCTCTATCTTTAAAATCATTATTATCTAAATCCATAATAGATTCAAATATATCATCAATAGATGAATCTAAATCACCATCAAAATTATTTAAATCACCAGTAATATAATAAACTGAATTATTATTATAAATATAAGGAATATTATCAGATGTATTCTCATCTAAAAATTCATTTTTATATTCTAAATATCTTGCTCTAGCATTATTACTTTTTCCTCTATTATTATAATATTCAATATTTGTTGAATCATAATCAATACCTAAAATAAATTGATATCCACCTACATCTTTTAATATATTATCTTTAAAATTTGTCTGAATAAATTTATATAAATCACCACCACGACCACATGCTAAATCAAGAACTTTTAAAAATTTAAAATCATCATTTTTCATTTGTAATGATTCTAAAATATCTATTGAATATTGAATCATTTCTTTTTTTATTTGATTATTTATTCTTCTAATATCATTCCTGTTATTTTTATTATTTGTTACATAATAATTATTAGCAGAACTGATTTCTTTAATTGATTTTACAGTTAAATTATTAAGTAAATCTATATCTATTGGATTATATGTATTTGAAATAATATCTTGAACTATATCTATATTATTAGCTGTAATTGCCTTTTTATTACTATTGTTATATTTTATAGTTTTATCATATCTGTAATTCATAAATATAAATTTATTAGACTTACTATCTAACCTGATTTCAATAACCTTATTATTTAATTTAGACCATTCTATAATTTCTAAATTTTCGTCATAAATATATTCTGGTTTATGTAAATTAAATAAATATGGTTTAAATGATTGTAATTCTGATAATACATATTTACTATTAGATAATGTAGAACCACAATATAATATATTATCTTTTGCTAAAACATCAATAGAATTAAATTCTAATGGTTTATATTTTAATATATTTTCAAATGATATATTATTAATATTATTTAATGACATAATAGGCATAAATATAATACCATCAATAGTATATTTACGTCCTTCAGTATTTAATAACATATTTTGAAATTCACTAATTTCTAAATATGGTTTTTTTGATATTTTTATATTTACATCACTTTTTAAATAATTAATTATTTCAGATGAATTTATTACATTATGTAATATATTCATTTTTTCTATTCTTTCATCTAATAATTTATTATAAAATATATTTGAATCTAATATATAAAAATCAAAGAACTTAAATTCATGTATATTATCATATGATATATATTCTCCATCTAATATACAATTTTTAAAAATATCATGTTTTGATATATCTATTTGTAAACCTGTCTGAATTACATTATTATTATCATTTAATAAATATATTATACCTATATCATTTATAAACATAAAATATCTAAATCCATCTGCTTTATCAGTTATTTTATAATATAATTTATTTTCATCAAAATCTTTTATATTATATAAATCATCTTCAGTTAATATCATCTTTTCTATTGTTTTTTTACTTAATGATATAGGTTTAGGACCTATAGATTTTAATATATCTGTTTTATATAATAATTTTTTAAAATTATTAATAATTTCAGTAGTTAAATTATTATTATTAATAAAATAACTATTACTTGAAATTTGTATAAAATTACTAATATAAGAACAAATATTACTTATTATACTAATGTTTGTTTTATTTTTACATTCAATTTCTATTTCATATTTCTCAAGTATATTTTTTAAATCAGCTAAATATATATTTTTTGCTTTATTTGATTTTACAATTGTAATATCAATATTAAAATTATCCATTTCATATGTATATCTTTTTTTAAATCTATAATGTTTTACAAACTTTGAATAATTAGTTATAAACTGTTTTTTTAAATATTCATCTGTTTCTAAAAACTCTTCTTTTAAATTTACCCTTATATTATAATCATCTATATCATATTTATTTATTAAATTTTTATATTCAAAATCATATATTTTATCATCAAATTTATTATCTTTTTCATAATTACAGTGATTTTTTAATATATCTCTATCTTTTGTTTTATAACTTAATCTATGATTATTTGATATTTGTGGTATATCTATATCTAATATATATAATAAATTAGGTTTTTTACCTGTTTTTTTTGATATAAACTTTAATATTTTACTTAAAATATCTTCTGTTATTGGTGCTTTATATAAAAATTCTAATTCTTGACTATCTGGATTTATATTATAATTATTTATTAGCATTTCCATTTGGTCTTTTTTTATATTCAAGTTCATAATTTATATTATATTACAATATATTAAATCAATTTTATATATTTTTATTTGTTAATTTTAATTTTATTTCTTCAAATAATTCATTTTTCTTCTTAAAAATTTTTTTTGTATCTATATATTTAAATAAACATATATCATAATCATTACATATCACTTGTAGAGATTTCAAAGTATTATTTTTTAATTTATTTATTTCTTTATCACATATATCATTATTATTAAATATTAATCTATTATCTAAATTAAACTTTGATATTATTTCATTTAATATTATGTTATCATAAATATTAAAATGTATATTATCTTTTACTAAATATATAGGGTGATATTTATTATTTTTTTCTAACATTATTATACTTTTTTTTTTATTATCATAATTATTTATATATCTATATTTATAATTATTAATTATTATTATATTTAAATTTATATAATATCCTATATATTTTTTAGTATTCTCATCTATATTTTTATTATGAATCAAATTTGTATATATTTCATTTCTTGCTATTTTTAAATTATAATCTAATTTTTTATAAAAATTCTTTATTAAATCATTTGCTAATCTGTTTTTGAATATATTTGTATATTCTAATATATCATTTCTAGGAAAAATATTTACTTCTATATCTATTATACGTAGTATACATTCCAAAAAATTATATAAAAAAAGAGTTTTATTTTTATGTTTATTATTTATAAAATTCACAATATCATTTATCATTAAGTATATATATATATGTTAGTTATATTCTAAATCATTTTATATATTATGAGTTAATTGATTTGATATAATATATGAAATAAAATTTTCTATTTTTAAAATAACTCTATCAGATAAATCATTTAAATTTACAAATAAACCATTATTATTTTTCATAATTTTTAAATCTGGTTCTTGTTTAATTATTTTATATATTTCAATATATTGTTCTATATTTAATTTTAATGAGTTTATCTTAGATAATAAATATTTTCGTTTATCCATAATTATATATATATAATTTATTATTTAAATAATTATAAAGTAAAATAATGTTTTTCACATAATAATATAAATGCTTTTAAATAATTCCAAAATATATTTTTATTTTCATCTGACATATGATTTAATAATTCTTCTATATTTAGACCTTCAAATAATTCCAATTTATTAATATTAGATAAAATACTAGTATCATGTTTTAAAATATTATCTTTATAAATAAAAATAGAATTTTTAAATAATTCTATTAAAATATCATTTTTTAATAATAAAACTCTTTCTATATAAGTTTTTTTTTGAGAAATTAATTTACTATAATAATCAATTGATATAATTTTATCTAAATCATCTAAAAATTGAAATACATTTTTATTAAATAAATTAATTGTAGACATTTATATATATATATATATATATATACATATTTAAATAATATATATGTATATATATATATATTATGGATTTCTTGTTGGTTTATAGTAATAAATGTCCTCATTCAAATAGATTAAAAAGTTTTGATGTATTTACTAAATTAAATAAACTAAATATTGATGAACCTGAAAATTTAAAAAATATACCAGATTTTATAAATACAGTTCCAGTTTTGGTGATTAAAGAAAATAATAATCTATCTATTTTAAAAGAAAATAATTTATTGCAATGGTTTGTAAAAAATTCTAATAAGTCAGAAAAACAATCATCAAAAAAAGATGAAGGTGTTTTAGAATTAAATATGTTAGATAATAGTTTTTCAAGTAATTTTACATTTTTAGATGGTGAAAATGATAATATTTTAGAAAATAATTATAGTAATTTAAATTCAGATAATAATAATAGTATACAATCAGAAGTAAATGTTAGCACAAAAAAAGAAAATACATTAGATAATGATTATGAAAAATTAATGAAACAACGTAGTGAAGAATTTAAAGTTATAGATCGAGTTTAAAAACTTGTATCAATATATGTATTTATATTTAATAAACTATCTAAGTCTCTTCTTGTAAGATTTCGTTCTGCTCCTTTTTCTAATAAATCATTAATATTATTATCAACAGATTTAACAATTGAATCAGTTCCTTCCCATACTTTACCAGTTTTAGGATCAAATAATGTTTTAAATGTTTGTTTGGAAAAGTTTGACATACCTAGTATACCATGAAAAAGTTCACCTACTCCTAATGTTTTAAATTCTACATCTTCTTTTAATCCTAATAATTCAAGTGATGAACTTACTAAAAATCCTCCTCTAAATTTATCATGTGTCACAATTAATGAATTATTATTTTTTTTTATTTTAAATATTTTATTAGAATTAATTTTACCTTTACTAATATAAAATACAATTTTATCAAAAGTTAGAACATTTTTAGTTAAATCTGAGTCTTTTAATATTTCTCTTATTTTACATGATAATAAATTCATATTATGTTCTATATTGATTTTTTTTATAAGCCAATAAACATCAGATTGTTGTGTTTTTAGGTTTAATCTTAATTTTATAATAAAATAATTTAACTTATCTTTTAATTGTATAAGAGACATACTAGAAGTATAATTAAATAAATCTTCGGCAACTTTAAATTTATTATTTATGCCAGTATAATCAACAGATTCTTTTTCCATTATTTCAAAATATATTTTTCTATAATCATCTGTATTATATATATCATTCATTATAAATATATCTTTTAAATTTTGGATAGTCACTTCTGATTTATAACTTTGAATTTTAGTATATATATATTTCATAAAAGTTATGTATGAATTATATTTTGATAATATTTCAGTAAAATTATGAGGAATTGATGATATAGTTTTATATATTCCATTTTCTTCTAAATTATTTTGATTTTTAAATAATAAATAATCACAATTTTTTAATTGATGTGAATCAATAAAACTATCTTTTAATTTATAATATACAATTTGATTAATTTCTTCATCTACTAATATTTTACTACAAGTATGTATATTTACATCATCATTAGAACAAGTATCAGAAATTATATTAGTTGAGGGTTCCAAAACTATATTTTTTGTAGTGGCATACTGAATATTTACAGGAAATTTATTATTTAATAATAAACAACCTTGAGGTAATCCATAATTACATGGATTACGAGATGTACATATAGCACCATCTGACACATCTTCTTCAAATATTCTACATTTTAAACTATATGGATTTCGAATATTAATTTGATGGAAATCTTCTAATTCTAAAGGACCAATTGGTTGAGAAATATATAGATTATCTTTATATATTTTTTGGTTATTATCTGTATCTTTATTAATACGCCAATATGTGTTTTTATTTATTTTACCATAAATAATAGAAAAATATATATTTTCTAAATTATCAATATTATAAATTTGTTTTGTAAGTTTTAAATTATTATATAAATAAATTCCATTTTCTGAACTAACAGTTTGATTTTTTAAAAATACAATATAATTATTTTTTAAAGTGACATCATCTATTATATCATTATTTAAATTAAATGTTTCACTTACATTTCTTATACTAATTACATCTTCAGAATCTATTATATTTCTTACTAGAATAATATTTTTAACTGATGCTACATCTACTAATATTACTTTTTTATCTAATATAAGTTGTTTTTTTATATAATCAGTTGTTCTATCTAGTTCTTGTATAATTACATCTTTATTAATCATAAGTCCGTCTAATAATCCTATTATATTTAGATTAGAATTAATAATATTCATATTTATTGAATTTAATTCAGGATAACTATTAAAATTATCTAAATAAACTTTCCATTTATAATTTAAATACTTTATATGTTCTTTATAATTATTAACTTCTAGTTTTTTACTAAAAAATATTATTTCATAAATATATCCATTACATTTAGAATTATAATCGATATATTTATTTATATATAAATTATTAGTATGATATTTAAATTCTATATACAAGATAACAGGTTTATCATAAACTTTATTAAAAAAATTTGATCCCACAGCAATTTCTTCATTATTTAGAACTAATTTATTTATACCAGAAACTAATGTAGTTTTATTTATTAATTTTATATTACAAATTTTATTTAATGAATCAATTATATTGATTTTTTCATCAATTATATGTAATACTAAAATTATACTTTTTATTTTATCAGTTTTTGTGACATTAATATTTAAATATTTATTATTATTAAATGTAAATATATTATTATTTGTCTGATTATATAATATTCCATTAATTATTTTAGCATTAATATAATTTTTAGAAGAATCATACCAATTTTTAACACTTTTAATATTTTTAAATATATAATCTTTATCTGATTTATAAAAATTATTTATAATTACAGTATGTGTTGGTTTGTAATATAATGAATTATTAAAATAACTTAATCTTAATAATGGTAATGAATTATTTTTATAAAAATTTAAAAATTTAATAGCATTTCTTTTAGTAATATTGTTCATATCAATTAATTTAATTAATTGAACATATTCTGATTGTATTTTGATTACTTTATATAAACCATTAAAATTTAAATCCAATTGATTTTTTAGTAATATTATATCACATATACTAATATCAATATTTTCTATTTTTTTAGTATATAAATTGTATATATAATTTTCTTCATAATTTTTTTTTTCATCTATTGATAAATTACATTTATTTAAAGGCATTTGTGTAACTATAGGTGCGTTAGTTGAAATAGGTGATGATTGTTGCTCTTCAAATTTTTTAATAGGATAAGACTTATCTGATACTAGATTAATTTTATAAAGAGTTTTAATATTACCACCTTTTAATTTAGTAGTTGAGTTATTTATATTTATATAATAATTATAAATAATAATTATTACTAATAAAATTATTAAACATATTATTTGATTGAATATCATTAATTATATATTTTAAAAAAAAAATAATTATATTAGTTTATTTTAAAATTAATTTATAATTTATATATTGTTAAAATCCAAGGGATAAATGTAAATATCATTAATAAAAAAAATATTGATGAATGAAAATATTGTATTAAATTTAATTCTGTGTTTTGATTAATGAATCCTTCACTTTCTAATTTTTCTTTTAAATCTTTTTGTGTTTTTTTATATTTTTTTAATTGATATTGATTCCATTCACTATCATATTCATCATCATCTATATTATTATAAATATTTGATTTAGATATAAATAAACCATAATACATAAATAATATATGGAATCCAACTAATGATATAATACTATTTTTTATTAAAATTTTATAAATTTCTTCCATAATATATATATATTATTTTTTTGTTTTTGTTAAATTATCTGTTTCTTTAAATTCTCTATTATCATATAAAAATTTTACTAATAAATTATAATCAATATTTATATTATATTCTTTAAAAAATAATGGTATTAAGTTATTTAAATGTTTTTTACATAATGTTGTATATGTTTTTTTCTTTTTATATTTAATTTTTCCACCACCATTTTGTTCGCCAATATTTAGATGATCAACATCATTATTTTTCATTAATACACATAATGTTTGTTTTATATTAGATAATTTATTAGAAGTAATTTTTTTTAAATGATTTATTTTTTTTAAATCAGTTTCATACTTAAAAATTAAATCTACACATTTTCTAATTACTTCTATATCTGAGTTTTGATTATTTAATTCAATATTATCTTCAGATTCATCTGAAATTACATTTTCTATTTCATCACAATTAGTATCGAAATCATCGGTAGATTCATCCATTATTATTAATATATCTTTTTTATTTTATATATTTTATATTTTTAAATTTATTTAGAATAAACTAGTTTGCCTATACCTTGTGAAATATTTAGAAGATTATAATTAGTAGCATAAATTCTAATATTACATCTTCTTTGATTACTTATTGATTCTTCAGTAATATTAAATATTAAATTAGCACTATCAATAGTGGAAAAATTACATGTTCCACTAGGTTGATGATTTTCTGGATATAAGCAAAATGAATATAAATTAATTCCTGTGCAGGGGATAGTTGTATGATGTTGATATGGTTGTACTATATTAAAATATTTACCATCTCTAACTGAAAATCTATCATGTCCATTTAGTTGTAATTTAGCATTAATTATTGGACTTTTTCCTTTATCAAATAATGGTAAGTTAGATAAATTGGAACCTATAGTTTGAGAATGAATAGGATTTGTAGTTATTGAATGAAATGAAGTATTAGTTAGAGGAGTATTATTATTTTGACCTGTTTGTGGTGCTGAAATTATATCATTACTGTAAGTTGTAATATTTGAAGAATAATCAGTTATAGGTAAACCCCAACTAATATTATTAGATTGACCTCCGACCATACCACCTCCATCGGGGTCATTAGGTGTTCCGGAGAAATAAGTTGTATCTATACAGTCGGTAAAATTAAAAAACTGAGGACCACCTATATTTTCAGTATAATTATTATCAATATTAGAAATTGGTTGAACTACCCATAAAATTTCTTTTAATGGATGATTAAAGTTTAATTTTATTTTATTTGATTGTGTGCTTAAAACTTCTTGACCGTTATATTGTAATTGTTCTATAAGATATTCATGATTTTGTGAAGCAAATTTTCTGCGTTCTTCTGTATCTAAATAAATATAATCAACATATAAAGAAGCATTTACTAATGATGGTGGCACTAATTTATATTTTCCAGTAGACCAACAACATGAATTAGCATCTTTAAATTCTAATCCAATTTTAACATCATTATATTGTAATGCTATTAATGGTAATGCTAAACCAGGATTTTTACAAAACCAAAATTGTAATGGAATATATAATGTATGAGCAGGTATTATATTACTTCCATTATTTAATGAATTTCCTTGTATTACTTGTGTTAATCTTGGAACATTACCTATCATATTAGAATAACCTGCTTGTTTAGATAATGGTTGTGATACTTCATTCCAAATATGAATCCATTCACCATATTGTTGGTCTATAATTTGTCCTCCAATTTCTATATAAACTTCTTTTATTATATTATGTCCAATCCAATTTAACCATCTAAATTTATTATTAGCACTTGTTTCACAATCTATTTTTGGTAAATTAATACATAGATAAATTTTATGAATTAAGTCTCCATTTTTTGCTATAGTACAATTTAATTTACGTCCAAAATCAATTGTTCCATTAAAATGTTGTTGAATTGATTCCATACTAAAATTTGAATATCTTTTATGAATTGTTTTAAAAAACGTAATTTGTGGATTTCCGGTTAAATGAGTATCTTGTGTTCCTTTTTTGGCTAATTGTAATAAACCACCTGTCATATTATATATAATATAAAATTAATATTTTTTTATATTAATAATTTTTATATATAAATAATAGATAATATTATATATATATATAATATTTATTATTATATGAATACTTCATTTAATTATAAAAAAAAAATAAGAAAAAATAAACAAAATAAAAATACATTAGATTTTATTCATACTCAAAAAATTAATGACATTAATATAAATAAAAAAAATTTAGATAATATTACAAATCAATTAAATACATTAAAAAAACAATATAATGAATTAGATAATAAAAAAAATTTGTCTGATGATTTAATGGAAAAAAAATTAAATTTACTTGATGAAATAAATATTATTAATGAAAAAATAAAGTATATTGAAAATAATCAAGAAGAAAATGATTATTTTTTAAAATGTGGTAATATTTTATTTGAATATTATGATAATATTGAATTAGATGATAATGATAATGATAATAATATTAAAAAAAATATTGAACAAAATAACAGTAATAATATAAATTTATTAAATTTTTTTAATAAAAAATCATCTACATGCACTAATAATAAATCAAAAAAAGGAAATTTATTAGATGAATATTTAAATATAATAGATAAAAATTATACATCACCTAAAATTCAAATAGTTGATGATACTTTATGTGAAAAATGTAATAGTGAATTAACAATAGATCATATACAAGGTATATCAATTTGTGTTTCATGTGGAGAACAAAATAATATATTAATTGATTCTGAAAAACCTAATTATAAAGAACCTACATATGAATCTAATTATTTTGCTTATAAAAGAATTAATCATTTTAATGAATGGTTATCTCAATTTCAAGCAAAAGAAAGTACTGATATTCCTGGTGAAATTATTGAAAAAATAATGTTGGAATTAAAAAAAGAAAGAATTATTAATGTAGCTAATATATCTAATAATAAAATTAGAACTATATTAAAAAAATTAAAACTAAATAAATTTTATGAACATATTCCATATATAATTAATAAAATAAATGGTAAACCACCTCCTAGTATTAGTAAACAAATTGAAGAAAAACTTAGATATATGTTTAAAGAAATTCAAACTCCTTTTCAAAAACACTGTCCTAAACAAAGAAAAAACTTTTTATCTTATTCATATGTTATTCATAAATTTATTCAATTATTAGGTATTGATGAATATTTAATATATTTTCCATTATTAAAGAGTAGAGAAAAATTATATCAACAAGATAAAATATGGAAAAATATATGTAAAGAATTAAATTGGAAATTTATAAATAGTATTTAACAATAACTTCCAAATTCTTCAGTTTCACTTTCAACATATGGTTCTAAATTATAAATTGTATTTTCTAATTTATCATTATATGGCACTAAATCTCCTATTTTGTCATTTAAATCTAATTTTAAATCATCAAATTCATTTTTTTTTGATTTATTAATACACATATTCTCCCAGGCTCGTGTTAATTGTTTTTTATTTGATTCACCTAATATACCATTTAAACGTTCTACTATTTTATCTATATTTGTTTCATTTAATAATATTTCTCTATCAGTAGTTTCTGTTTTTATATCTTTAAACATTTCTTTATTAATTACGTTAGTATTTTTATATTTATCTATTATATTATCTATTTTTTTATTATTTTCTTTAATTAATTTTTTATTTAAAGTATCATCAAATAATCTATAATTTTCAATTGTAGCATTTTTTATATAATCATCTTTAAATTGTTTTTTTAGTTTACTTTGTAAATTTTTATTTTTTGTTGTTTTTATATCTAATAAATCATTTTTTATTTTATATAAATCAGAACTATTAAATTTACCTTTATTTTCCTTCCATTCTTCCCATTCACTATATTCTTTATTATCTAAACTTTTTATACCACCTACTTGTTTTGTTTCGTTTTTATTATTCTTTTCTAAATAGTTTAAAATATCTTTTATATCTTTTAATGTATTATTTATTTCTAGATTATTATTATTAATAAATAGACATAATAATAATAATAATCCTATAAAAAATATCATAAAATAAATTTCTTTCATAATATATATATTATATATTTATTCATTTATATAAATTACAATATATTTAATTCGGGTATATTAAAAATATATAATATTATTATAAATATATATATGTCTTCTAATATTCAATTAAAAAAATTTGATATGACATCAATTAAACCTGATAAAGTATGTGTTTTTATTGGTAAAAGAGAAACTGGTAAATCATTTTTAGTTAGAGATTTATTATATCATCATAGAACACTACCGGTTGGAACTGTTATATCTGCTACAGAAAGTGCTAATTGTTTTTATGGTAATATTATACCTCCTATATTTATTCATGATGAATATAAACCTGAAATTATTGCTAATGTATTAAAAAAACAAAAAAAAATGAAACAAATTATGCAAAAAGAATTAGAACAAAAAGGCACTTCACAAGTTAATCCAAATGCTTTTTTAATATTAGATGATTGTTTATATGATGCTTCATGGGCAAAAGACCCCAATATTAAAGCTTGTTTTATGAATGGTAGACATTGGCATATCTTTTTCATTATAACTATGCAGTTTCCTCTAGGTATTCCTCCAAGTCTTAGAACTAATATTGATTATGTTTTTATTTTGAGAGAAAATATTGTTTCTAATAGAAAAAGAATTTATGATAATTATGCGGGTATGTTTCCATCTTTTGAAGTATTTTGTCAAGTTATGGATCAGTGCACAGAAAACTATGAATGTTTAGTTATACATAATAATGCTAAAAGTAATAAACTTAATGAACAAGTATACTGGTATAAAGCCAATGACCATCCAAATTTTAGATTATGTGCTGAAAAATTGTGGTTATTTAATAAAAAATTTTTTAATCCTACACATGATGAAGATGATATAGTACCAACCAAAAAAAACTTTCAAAAAGTTAATGTTAAAAAAATAAAAAAATAATCTATATATTTATGGAGATACAAAATGATATTTCAGAAATATTATCCTCATTAAAAAAAAATACTTCTCTTATTATAAATGATCTCACTATACTAAATAGTTCTATTAAAGAACTTAACATTTATAAAAATACAAATGTTGATATTTCACATATTTATATTAATATTAAAGAACATATTGATAATATTAATATATGTTTGAATAATTTTAAATTAAATATTAAATTAATTAATGATAAACTTAAAATTGATACAATAAAAATAAATACTCAAACTAATACATTTATTTCAAAAAAAAAACAAAAAAAAACTAATTGTTGTTGTTATTTTATTTAAGTTTTTCTATATTTTTATATATCATATCTATTAAACTATTATAAGTATTTCTTATAATATCTTTCTCAAAATAATCTGGTATAAGATTATTATTTTTATCTAATATATATTTTACTATCTGTTCTGAATTTTCTTTATAATAACTAATAATTTTTATTACACTTTCTAATTGATTATTCATTTCAATTTCTTGTTTTTCGTTTATTTTTTTTATTTTCTTCATTTCTTCTTCACATAATTTTATTTTATTATTCAATATATTACTCTTCTTTTCACTGTCAATTATTATATTTTCTTTATCTCTCTTTAATTCCTTTATTAAATCTAATTTTTCTAATTCATATTTTTTTATTATTTCTTCTTTTTCACTCTTTTCTGATTCATATTGTTTTATTATTTCTTCTTTTTTACTCTTTTCTGATTCATATTGTTTTATTATTTCTTCTT
>MDSV01111723.1_pt1 | contig 20994 bp, 35 predicted proteins | sample 810851 | NCBI WGS metagenome assembly MDSV01 (sample SAMN05326640, study PRJNA326480) | marine metagenome | isolation source: seawater | place: Atlantic Ocean: North East | collected 2012 | reverse complement strand
TCACGTATCGACTCAGGTGCTTGTCGTATCACCCGATCTTCTTCTAATAATTCTACAATACTTTTAAATATTTGTAAAGCTACTTCTGACATATCGTCCTCGGTTAAGTCTTGATCATGTAAATTAAAATACTCCATAACTGTAGAATTTGCTAATAACATGTTAGCTGAACCGATACGCCTAGAGCCTCGTGCTACTCCAGTTTTTCTTTCTTCTGAAAGCTCCCAGATGCAAGACTCATACACAGTTTCATTGTATTCATCATAAACATCGTGAGGAGTATCTTCTAATATTTCTCTTATTGCTAATTTAGCCCTCTCTATCTCTGGTTTTACTGTCAATGTAGCGCTCCTTCCAAGCTGAAAAAGCTTGTGTAAGATCTTTATTAATAATTTTTCCCCATTCATCGTTATTCCCCCAATGAAAATGTTTTGCTAAAGGATACCAATGTTTTGATTGATTTTTATTCCATCTTTTGTCAAATATTTTTCCATGTAGTAAAAATACTGGAATTTGACAGTATCCTGCTAAGTGGGCAATAAGAGTATCTACTGATATTATTAAGTCTAAAGAATGAATAATTCTAACCGTATCTTGAATACTAAAACACCCATATTTATTTTGTAATTCTTTTTGAGATAAATTAACAAAATTCACTTCATTTTCAAATGTATTTAAAAATTTATCAAAATAAAGTTTGTTAATTGATCTATGAGAATCATCTGGATGTCCTTCTGATCCAGCCAAACAGTAACCTACACTTATTTGTTCTAAACATTTTGGTTTTTTATTTTCAATAGCCCACACATCAGGACTTATAACTGGATAAATAGTTTCTAATTCCATAAATTCGATTTTATGTGTATAACTTGAGGGTACACTATTCCACCCTTCAATGAGAATATCTTTTAAATGCCATCCATAGTTTTGTAAAATTAACCATTTAAAACTAGGCGGCTCTGCGGCAACTTCTACCCAAGGTTCATAAAAATTACCTTTTATAAGTAGGCCCAGCTTTGCCGTAGAATCAGATAAAAAAGGGATATAGCGCAAAAACTGCACCATATCCCCAAATCCATAATTTTGATATACTAATAGGTTTACTTTTTCTGCGCAACCAGAATCATAAGTTAGTAAGTTATCTAATTTTTCACCCAATCTTCTGACCTTTCCGTGTCATAAAACCATGCCACAGCTTTAGATATAGCAACGTCTCGCTCCCTACGGTCGCGCACTGACATGGCGTGTAAGAACTCCGTTCTTAGTTGCTCCCACGGATTCATTGCAAATTCAGAATGGTCTTTTCCATCAGACACACCATTGACGTCAACGTCAAAAAATTTTATGGAAGGGTGTGAGAATAAGAATACGCTTGAACACTGCGTTTCAGCGTATTTCTCAAGAGTTTTTAATTCTTGTTCCACTTCTGTTTTTGCTAGAACCATCTTTCGAAGATTCTTGGCTAAATTTCTGTAAGGATTCTTTGAATCAAATTTCAAATTCATTTTTTCGACTCTTGTTCAACCACAATAGTAGCATGATTTTCGTCATCCGTCAATCTAAATTTTCATTTATTTTTGTTGCATCCTGGTAGAGAGAGAATTCATCCAGAGGTTCAAACAATTCTTCAAGTCGTTGAGGAGCTAAAGGTCCCCACACATCTTGTTTGTTGTAGTATCGTTGACGTTCTAAAATATCTAAATACTCATTGATGCTTTCAACAGATTTATTATACTCTCTAACAACTATAGAACCCATACTACATACGCGTCCTGCAACGTGTTCCATAAATTGTATAGCTAGTGGAGCGTTCCAACGTACTAGATTTTTACATTCTCTAATAGTTTGTTTTTCATCCCACATACCCATTCCACCGATTGCAGGTACTTTTGTTTTTGACATTAATCTCTCCTATTTAATTGTTCGTGTTCTTGTCTTATTAGTGGAGGCTTGCCAGAAGAGGCAGCATCACTAACATTATATAAACATGGTTGACAAATTGGTCCTTGTATTTCTGATCCTCCTAAATGTATTTTATTATTAACATCTCGATAGTATTTTACGAACACACCGAGAGGAGTTTCAGAACCACAGTTTACGCAAATTTGTCCCACATCGTTTTCTTTCTTAGTTTATGCTTAATTATACCTGAAATTACGTTGTTTAGCAAGGAAAAAATAAGCGTGAACAGTTATTTTCATAAAAAAGTTGACAAATTGAGTGGGATATCATATACTAAAATCTATGTATTATGTAACACCAAAAGATTTAAAAGAAGAAGCAAGAGTACTTCACGAAACTATTAAAGATGTTGCCGGAGATTTAGGCGGAGACATTAATTATCTAAATGATAGATTAAGTGATTTTGAAGAAAGAATCGCAGCGATAGAAAATCAACTCGCGTTTGCAATAAAGGAGCTACAAGAATGGCAGAAACAAGAAAAATAGTGGGCTGTTATAATGTAGAGGGAGTTTCTACAGAGAGCCATGTAAAAGACATTACTAGTTGGATTAATAGTACTCATTCTATTACTATACAAAACTTAAATGAAGCAGATTCTAAAGCTTCTTATGGAGTAAATCGTTTTCCAACTTTTATAATGATTAAAAATGGGGCAGTATTAGCAAAAAAACAAGGTAAGTATATGAAAGATGCTTATCAAAAGTGGATAGAAGACTATGGTTGGGATAGTTAATGATAGTCCTGTACAACGGCAGTTGTCCTATCTGTAGTCGCGAGATCAATCACTATAAACGGCGCACAGTATTTAAAACCATGTATGTAGACTTAAACACTGCTGATCTCACAGAGTGGGGTATAGACAAAGATACTGCTAAAAAGCGGTTGTATGTAAAGATAGGCGACCGTATGTATTCAGGTGTAGATGCTTTTGCACATTTATGGAGTAGTATCCCGTTTTACAAACCCCTGGCCTTATTTGTGAGATTACCAGTTATATACCAACTTGCTAATATTACATACGATTATATTCTTGCACCCATGTTATACAAATTAAATACCCGAAGAAATTAAAATTATAATGGATGTTAAAGAAGCAGATTTCCAACACGCAGTTGTTAGTGCACTAAAAGAAGTTTTTGATCCTGAAATGCCTAGCATAAACATTATGGATCTGGGACTGATATATTATTTAGATACAGACGTAGCCAGCGGGCACGTTCAGGTTAAACACACATTAACAAGTATGATGTGTCCGTTTGCTGATGAGATATGCAGGGATATAACAGAACACATACAAGCTGTGGAAGGTGTAAAGAGCATAGACAGAGAACTAGTGTTCGATCCGCCGTTCAGTATGGAAATGGTGCCAGAAGAAACTAAAATTATAATGGGCTGGATATGAAAAAAATAGGATTCGTTCCTCACAAACGTAGAGTCAAAAAACATAAAGTAGAATATTTAAAAGCCATTTCTGAAGTAATGGATGACCCATATCAAACTGAAGATGGCAGAGAAATTAGAGGAATACAGTTAGAGCTAGCAAATAAATGTGCAGAATTAACTAAAGTTCCTTATTGGATGTTTACAGATTGTTGCACAGACGCGTTACAAATTGCTATACACGCTCTAACTAACCCAGGCGATCAAGTATTGGTTTCTTCTTACGGTTGGAGAGCGTTTGCAAACGCTGTATCTTTTATGCAAAGACAAATTAGATTTGCAGATTGCGACTCAACAGGAAACATGGATTTAGACTTAGTTATAGAAGGGCTACAAAATAATAAGTGGGGTAAAATTACCGCAATTATTATTGTGCAAAACTTTGGAGCAACTTGTGATGTAACTAAAATAAAACCAATTTGTGAAGAACTTAATATTAAAATCATAGAAGATGCAGCACCTAGTTTTCCGATGGGAGAACCTTATAAATATACAGCAGGTCACGCTTCAGATGTAGCCTGTTATAGTTTTGACTTTACTAAGTGTCCAGGAACTTTAGGCTCTGGAGGAGGTATGTGTACTTCAGATGAAGAACTTTATTACCTCTTACAAGAAATTGCTGCTCACGGTAGATCTAGAAACACAAAAGAAGTAGTTAGAGTTGGTACAAAATCTTATTTAGATATTACTTCGTGTGCAGTGTTATTAAAAGACATACAACTTTTTGAGCAATACGACTATCGAGAGCGTCGAAGACAAGTTGCTTCTTTCTATCTGGATAATGTTCCGTATGCTTGTGTACCAGGCGATAACTTTATTTGGGAAAGGTACACAATGAATGTCCCTCGTAAAGAAGTAGAAAAAGTCTTAAAAAACCTTAATGCAGTTGGTTGTTTATCTAAAACATTCTTTAAAGAACCTTTACATTTGTTTCCTTGGTTAAATACCTATCAAGATCAGTGTCCAGAGGTAGAGAACTTCGTAGCCAGTACAGTAATGTTACCAAGTCATCATTTTTTAGAAGACGAAGAGTTACAAATAATTTCAAATGCCTTATCTACATGATTTATATATGCTAGATGTACACATCGCTAACAAGTGTAATTTACACTGTGATGGTTGTAATCATTGGTCTAACTATAATTTTTCAGAAGTTTTTACAAATGAAACTTTAAAAGAGTGGGCAAACCCTTGGTCAAAAAGATTGAATCCTAAAAGAGTAAATCTTTTGGGAGGGGAACCTTTTTTAAATAAAGAATGTAAAGATATAGTATATACATATAGAGAACTTTTTCCTAATTCTATAAATAAATTATTTACTAACGCTTTTTTATTAAGTAAACAAGACTGGTTATATGATTGTTTGTTAGATACAAATACAGCATTAGTAATAACTTTTCACTCTAGAGACGAAAGATATTTACAAAAATTTAAAAAAGAACTAGAGTATTTAAAGACATGGGGTAAATGGACATTTGAAAAAGATACTTGGTTTAGAAACGTGTATAATATTAATGGAGTTGAAGTAGAAATTAGAGATATGAAAAACCATTGGTATCGAACTTATACAGGTAATGGGTATAATGCTAAACCTTATAAAGATAAAAACAAGAGAAAAAGTTGGGAAGTTTGTGTTTCAAAAAACAGTATTCAACTATATAACGGACTTTTACATAAATGTGGACCAATAACATATTTAAAAGATTTTTTAAGAAAATATAATTTAAAAGATGATAAAGATTGGGTAGATTATTATAACTATATGGGTTTATCTCCTAATTGTACTGATGACTCTTTAAAAGAATTTCTTTTAAAAGAAGAAGAAGATATTTGTGGTATGTGTCCTGCACATCCAAACAAAGTTTCGGACAAAGAAGTATTTAAACTAACAGAAAAATAAGGGAGCGAATGAAAATTTACGTTAAAAATAATAATGTTGTGAAAGCATACAAACTTCTTAATAAAAAACTTCAAGGAGAAGGTTTTTATAAAGAAATACAGTCTCGTGCGCATTTTAAATCACGAGGGCAGAAAAAAAGAGAAGCCCACGCAGCGGCTGTTATAAGAGAAAAACGCCGAGCGGAAAAAGCGGAAGTAGCGAGAGAAAAATTTGAAGCTAAACAACGATTTGCAAATAAAAGAAAACAACAACAAAACAAACGTTATAATAAGAAATCTTCTTGACTATTGCTCTTTCTTTATTTTATAATAGATAAAGAAAGGAAAAAATATGAAAATTTATAAAGCATCTTTTAAGAAAAAGTCTGGAGAGTCTAGGATGATGGTATTTAGTCGTCTTACAGATTTACCAAACGATTTTTTAGAAAAAAACGTTCAAGGAGCTGGCTCTGAAATAAAATATCCCGAGGGCATGGAGCTTGTATGGGATTTAGAAGCAGATAATTTTAGGGTATTTAATTGGAATACAATAGATTCTGCAGTAGAAGAATCAAACGTTGAAGAAACGATATTTAATTAGAACAATGCTAAGACCTGGAATCTTAGATAATGCCGGTAAAGCAACTACTAAAGCATTACATACTCTAGGTTTTGAAAATGTTAAAGACGTAAAAATAGGTAAAATGATGATTATAACTTGTAATGAAAGTGATATAGAACAAATTGCAAAATTACAAGTTAACGAAGTCATGGAAGACTATACTATTGAGTGTCTTAATGATTGATATTAAAGTTTTAGATTTTCCAATACTTTCTACTTGTAATCTACGCTGTGACAATTGTAGCTCTTACTCTAATTTAAATGTAGAAGGAGTAATACAAAATCTTTCTCAAGGAGAAAAAGATTTAATAAATTGGAAACCGTATATTAACCCTCTACGATTACAGATATTAGGAGGAGAACCTTTACTTCATAAGGACTTACCTAATTTTATAAAAATAGCTAGAGAAATTTATCCAGACACAGATTTAAGAATTTATACAAACGGCTTACTTTTAAAAAAACATAAAACATTAAAAAAAGTTTTACAAGAAAATAATTGTATGTTAGTAATAAGTGTTCATTCCGTAGAAGAAAAATACAAAACGTTACTACATAATAATTTATCAGAATTTTTAGACAATGACATGTACACATCAGCTAATAAATCAGTTGTGTCTTTTGCAAAAGTTTTTGAGTCACAAGGAATTAAAGTAGAACTAAGAGACATGGTACACCACTGGGCAAGAGTGTACAAAAAAGGAATAAAACCTTTTAATTCAAATTATAAAAAAGCACACGAAGCTTGTATGTGGACTCATTGCACTCAATTATATAAAGGTAAGCTATGGAAATGTACTCAAACTGCTTTTTTTGATGATTTAATGAGAAGAATAAATAATCATGAAGATTGGGAACAGTATAAAAATATGTACACTCCTTTATCTCATGATGACTCAGAATACATAAAAGAAAAATGGTTTAATGAATTTTTACACCCTGAACCTATTTGTTCTATGTGTAGAGGAAATAATAAAGAAGTTATATTGAGAAAAAATGTCTGGTAAAACAATTATTGGAACAAAAAAAGACGGGACAATAGAAGAGTTCTATCCTCAAGAACTTAGAGCCTCTAAGTTAAACGCATGGAAAGGCTGGTCTTGTTCTGTAGGACAGTATAATATTGCTATTTCTGAAAATGGGGATATGAAAGGTGGAGATTGTGGCGTAGGAGGACATTTAGGTAATATATACGGAGAATTTCGTATACCTACAGAGTGGCACATTTGTACTTTAGAATACTGTTCTTGTTTTTTTGATATAGGAGTTCCGAAAAGGTCTTTAGACCCTGAATCAGAATATGTAGAATTTAAATCGAAAGAAGTTGATTTAAAATTTGAATGGTTTTTATCTGCAAAATGTAATTATGCGTGTACATATTGCCCAGACAGTTATCATAATAATTTACCCCATAAAAATACTTCTGACCAAGTATTTAAAGGATTAGACAATTTGTTTGAGAAGTTGGATGGTAGGACTTTTACTATGAGTTTATGGGGAGGAGAACCCACTATGTTCCCTGATTATATACCAATTTGTAAAAAAATTAATGATTATGGAGCAAGAGTTTTTACTACAACTAATGGAAGCAGAAGCGAAAAATATTTATCAGAACTAATACATCATAGTTGTTTGTCTATATCAATTCACCAAGATTCTTATGATCAAGATAGAATGGTAAGAAATATCAAAGCAATAGTTGCAGAAACTAAAAAATATAACTTGAAAAATTGGGTAATGGTAAGATGTATGGTTCAACCTGGAAAATTACAACATTGGAAGGGTTTCATAGAAAAATTAAATAAAGAAATTCCTAATTTCAAAGAATCAGTTAAGTTAACTTTAAATACTTTAGTAGAACTATTACCAGATAAATCAGATTGGTCTGAAGATTTACTAGAAGGATACACAGAAAAAGAATTAGACTTATTAAAAAAGTTTGGAAGACTAACTGATGTTTAAAAATTGTCTTGATGACGCAGACTGAAAACTGAACAGGACTCGGGGGCAGTACCCGACGGCTCCACCATAAGGATATAAAATGGAAATTATTTGGCATATATTACTAACCGTTTGTGTAGGGTCAACTTGTGTTGATCAAGACGTACAATGGTTTAAAACAAAAATAGAATGTGAAACAACGCTTGTAGAATATTCTGAAATACCTACAGACGGTCATTGGGACACTGTTAGTTATGTGTGTAAACCTTTAAATTCTGTATCTTTATGATGGGGCCGAAATAGGATCGACTGGCAGATAATAGGAAAGCCGAGAGACAGGTGCGCAAGCGACCTTAACCGCAAGAACATAACTAAACGCAAACGATAACTTTGCATCTGAGGATTATGCTCTAGCAGCGTAGTTACTCGGGGAGGCCCCTGCCCGGCAACAGAAGTGGGGTTTTTTCTAAAGGAATTATAGTGAAAAATTTAACAGAATATAAAAATAGTTTAATTTGTAACCCAATGTCAGAATCTTATTTATTTTCTAATGAAGAATGTGAACAAATTACAAATTCTTTACTCGAAATAAAAAATTTGTGGCAACACCGTAATGGAACTATGTTTTTTTCTGTTGGAGCACTATCTTATCTAGATAAGGGATATGATTACATAGATAATATTAACAGGTACAATTTAATTTTATCAAATAAATTTATGTGGGTATACGATAAAATTCAACAGTATTTTCAAAAAAATATTGAAAAAACCGTTACATATGGTACAAATAACCTTCATACAAAAGCCTTTCCTGGCTTTCACATCTTTCAAAATGCAAAAATTTTAAATCAAAATAAATGGGGTGCGTCTATTCACACAGATAGCCCTGAGCTTAAACACGCCTGGGAATCAGAAGTGTTAGAGATATTTACTTTTACAATATCCGTAAAGTCTCCAATAAGAAAATCAGGTTTAAGATTTTGGATGGATACAGAATCGTGGGAAGATGAATATGAATCACCTATTTATTATGATGAGTGTTCTTCTGATATGAAAAAATTACTAGAAGAAACAGCTTTGTATGTGACTTATAAAACTGGACATATATATGAGCATACTGGGGATGTATATCACCAAATTGCTACTGAAGAAAATTTTAATATAGGAGAAATGCGCATAACTCTTCAAGGACATTTAGTGGAATTAGAAGATGTTATTGTGATATATGTATAAATGAGTATAAAAGGTTGTATCTTACCGTGGATTCATGTTCATGGAAGCATTACTGGACAGTATAAAATTTGTTGCTTTAGTGAAGGAGCTATAGAAAATGGGAAAGACTCACATACTTTAGGCTCTTACGAAGACTCTATACAGGAAGTGTGGAACAGTGACGGATATAAACAAATTAGAGAAGATTTTTTAGAAGGTAAAGTCCCTATTCAATGTCAAAAACCTTGTTATGATAGAGAAAAACAAGGAGGATATAGTCAAAGACAAGAAATGAATCTTAAGTGGGAAGACTATCACTATTTACAAAACTCAAAATTTACTAAGAAAGATGGTTATCTCAATAGTCCTCCAATATATTTAGATATTAGATTTGGAAACATTTGTAATTTCAGGTGCAGAATGTGCAATTCATTTTCAAGTAGTAAATGGGCTAAAGATAAAGAAGAAACTTTAATAGACAAAGCTTTTAATACCCCAGGTTACCGAAAAATATATCCAGTTATAGATACTTGGACTGATAATGATGTTTTGTGGAAAGATTTAAAAGAACTTTTGCCACACATAGAAGAAATTTATTTTGCTGGTGGAGAGCCGCTAATGCAACAAGGACATTATAAACTTTTACATTTTTTAATTGATAATCAAAAGTCAAATTTAAAAATAAACTATAACACAAATTTATCCGTGCTACACTATAAGGATGAAAATTTAGTTGATTTATGGAATCATTTTAAAAAAATAACTATTTGGGTTAGTCAAGACGGTTATAAAGAAGTCGGAGAATACATTAGAAAAGAATTAAATTGGGAAGTTTTTGATAAAAATTTTAAAAAAACTCTTCCATATATTAACTCAATAAGTTGTACTTATCAAGTTTACAATGTATATAGTTTTTTAGATTTATATACTTATGCTAAAAAACACGGTAAATTTGTATATCCAAGTTTATTAACTACCCCTGAGCAGCTTTCTGCTCAAATACTTCCTAAGCACGAAAAGAAAAAAATAGCTAAACATTATAAAACCTTTTTAACAAAAAAGGAATTAAACTTTGAAGAATGGGAAATTAAAAAAATTTTAGAACTACTAACTTGGTTAATGTATGAATCAGAAAATAGAGAGCGTTTAGAAAAAGACTTTAAAATAAGAACCGAAGTATTAGATAAATCTAGAAACGAAAAGTTTACAGAAGTAGTTCCTCAGTTAGCGGAATGGTACGAAAACATAAAATTATAAAAATGCTTGCTTAGTGGTTAAAAAACATTTATAATATTAAAAATTGGAGGACTTATGATAACATATACAGTAAAATATAAGCTACCAAATCAATGGTTCTGGAAAAAATTGAAAAATATTAGAGAAGACGGAATTGTAGAAGAAATTCAACAAAGATGGTTTTACAATAGAATAAACGAAAGGTTTGAAATTCCTAGCACTTGTCAGTTTAAATTTAGTCCAGAAAGACATGAATTGATAGAAGAATTACAAGAGAAAAATAAAACAAACCTAACAGATAAAGCGGGGATGACTCCTTATTAACTATGAACATTTATTATGTAGCTAGCATCAAAGAAAATACTATAAGTGGAACAAAAAGATATTTGTGGGAAAAAGCTAGTAAAGAGACAATTTTAAAAAAATGTTGGACTAGTTTACAACAAAGTGTGTCTGAAGAAGATAGAATATTTATTATAGATTCAGAATTGCCTAATAACTTATTAAATTGGATGTATGATACCTCACAAGGACTAGTTACTCAAATAAAAGTTCCGAAAACTAAAGAACCATATCAATTCTTAATAACTACTTTAGAAACATTAGAAGAAAATATTAATGATAAAAGTCATTTTATAGTAGAAGATGATTATTTATTTGTGTATGACGCTCTTCACGTAGTAAGAGAGAGTTTAAACCACTGGCATAGCTTTGGGACTCCTGACGATAACCCACAAAAATATGTAGATAACATAAAAGAATCTTTTGTTTATGTAGGTAATGATAGGCATTGGAGGTCTATTAGTAATTCCGGTTGGAGTGTTTTTGGTAACTCTATGATTTGGAAAAATTTTATTAATTTATTAAAAGAAAACGCTAAAACAAATAATTATGAAATTTTTAGTAACATATATAGACAAACACCAAGTATATGTCCTTTACCTGGAGTAGCTACACATTTAAAAGACGGACACATGACACCATTAATAGATTGGACAGAAATTTGGAAAGGAAATTAAATATGATTATAAATGCACTTAAAAAGAAATATGAAGCAGATATTGCTGCTGCAAAAGCAAATATCCAAGTATACATAGATAATCCTACAGGAATAGGAGAACACCCTGACCTCGTAGCGGCAGTAGATTTTGAAGTAACTAAACTAGCAGAAGCAGAAGATAAACTAGACACTTTGATGGACAATTTTTAATGAAAATATTCGTAACAGGAATTGCAGGATTACTAGGTAGTAACATTGCCCGAAGACTCACTAAAGATCATGAAATTATTGGGTGCGATAATTTAATAGGAGGGCTTGAAGATAATATTCCTACTTGTGATTTTCATAAAATTGATATATTAGACACAAAAGCAGTAATTAAAGCTATGGACGGATGTGAGATGGTGTTACATACTGCTGCATTACCTTATGAAGGGTTATCTGTTTTCAGTCCCGCTATTGTAACTCAAAATATTGTAGGAGGCACAGTAAGTGTGGCAAGTGCTGCTATAGCACACGGAGTAGACTTATTTATTAATTTTAGCTCTATGGCTAGATATGGTGATCAAACACCTCCGTTTACAGAAGATATGCCCACAAAACCAGTAGACCCTTATGGGCTTGCAAAAGTACAAGCAGAAGAGCAGTTAGCTTTTTTAAATAAACTTCACGGATTAAAATATATGACAGTGGTTCCTCATAACGTAATAGGGGTAGGGCAAAGATATATGGACCCCTATAGAAATGTTGTTGCAATTATGATTAATCGCTTAAAACAAGGTAAACCGATAGTAATCTACGGAGACGGTACTCAGAAAAGAAGCTTTAGTAATATTATGGATTGCGTAGAGGCTGTTGAAAAAATAGTAAACTCAGATCGTGATTTATGTGGAGAAGTTTATAACATTGGACCAGATGATAATGAGATTGAAGTTAAACAAATAGCATTTAAAATTGGGCAAATATGTGAAAAATACCCACAATTTAATCAATACCCTGACAGACCTGCAGAAGTTAAAAACGCTTGGTGTTCTAGTGAAAAAATAAAAACGGATTTTAATTATAATGCTGCAGTCCCTCTTGAGCAAACTATAAAAGAAATGTGTATGTGGATTGATAGAAGAGGGGTCGAAGAATTTGATTACTCACTAGATTTAGAATTTATTACAGATGAAACACCTAAAACTTGGGTAGAAAGGTTAATTTAATGGTTACAGTTATTTGTCCGTATGTTTTTGAAAACGAAATTGACAGAGTTAAACAAGCATATTGGGAATTACCTTTTATGTTTGAAAGAGATGATTCAAGAATTGGTTCAGACTTAATGTTTGAAAGAATGTGGAAACAATGTGAAGGAGATGTTATTATCTTTCACGCAGATATGAATCACCACGAAGACGATACACCAACTCTTTGGTTTGAAGAACTTTGCTCATATGCAGAACAATTTCCAGAAGCAGGGTTAATAGGAGCAAAACTATTGTACCCTGCAAAAAACGACGCAGGAAACTACTGGATTGAGTCTGCTGGAGGAAAATTTGATAAAGAAGGTAACCCTACTCATTTTGGTAGTGGATTAGATATAGCTTCTGGCAAATTTTTTAAAGAACCCGAAGAAGATAAAGGACAATATGATCACGCTAGAGAAGTAGCTTGGACTACTTTTGGAGGAGTTTATATTCGTAGAGAAGTAATTGATCAAGTAGGAAATTTTGACCGTTCTTTTGAGTGGACTTATAACAGAGACGTAAATTATTGTATGCAGGCTAGAGAAAAAGGTTGGAAAATATACCAAGTTCCAACTAGAATTATGCATTTACAAAGTGCGGATAATAAAAGAGTAGCCAGCCCACAAAATAGAGAAGCAGAAGTTAGAAATTTACAGAGGGTAAAAGATTTGTGGCAAAACACTGAGTATTGGAAAACTTCAAATAAGAAAGTTAATTAAAATGGAAGAAGATACAGAAGAAAAAAGGTGGTATGTTTCTGAAGATTCTATTACAGAATTTGTGAATAAAAATAAACATAGATTTAGCACTAAACAAACAAATTGGTCTATGACTGTATATACATTGCTATTTATCTGTGCGCTATGTGTTATAGCTGGAGTAGGGTTAATGATAGTAATTGCAATTTTTGTACCATTGTTTGTTGCGTTTGCTCCTGCAATCTTTTTAGAAAAATATTTGAGAAAAAATGAATGACTCTAAGTCTTTATTTAACTGTATAGCTGAACTAGAAAATTGTTTTGATAATTTTAATGAATTAAATCCTCAGTATGAGTATGAAGACTATTGGGCAATAAGACCTAGATGTAATTTGGCTACTAGTATGACAGCAAGTATATGTTTAAAATATTTTAATTATCCTGTATTAGCCACGGAAATTAAAGAACACACAGTAGCACAAACAATATTTGGATGTGTAGATGGATTAGTAGGAGGACTCTGGTTTGACCATATTTATCAAACAGATAATGCTAGAGAACCAGACATTAAATTTAATAACTGGGACCCAAAACTTTATAATTGGTTTTGGAGTACTAAAAAAGAAATAGTTAATGTTATGTGTTATGGGGTGCCTATTAAACATTACGCTAGTTTACAAAATATGGATATGAACAAAAACCCAAAAAAATTAATTTTAAGTTTAGATAAACTATTTAAAGGAGTTAAAGTATGAGAACTTTACAAAAAGATAAGATAGTTGAGCACTTTCAAAAAGTGTTTGATCAAGTGACAAAAGGCAGGTCGCAACTAGGAGAAAGACAAGAAGAAATGTATTCTTTGGCAGGAGTTCCAATGAAACATTTAGTTAACTCTTTATGTGATTTAGGATATAAAATTAACTATTTAGAACTAGGAGCATATAGAGGAGCAACTTTGATTGCAGCTTTGTGGAAAAATGATGTAAATGCTTACGCAGTAGAGCATTTTAAATATGACGCTACATCTCCTAATAGATTTTTGGAGGACGGACACCCAAATGTAAGAACAGCTTTGGAGAATACTATTGATACATATAAAAGAGCATGGAGCGGAACTAACTCAATTAAAGTAATTGAATCAGATTTACATGATGTAGATTTAAAAGAGATCGATAAAAAAATTGATGTAGTATTTCACGATGCAGATAAAAAAGATAAAGACATTGAAAATTTTATTTCAAAATATAAAGAAGTTATGGATAAGTATAGTATCATGGCTTTTACTAAAATGCAAGATATGGGAGTTAAAGGAAAAGTAGAAAACGCTCTTAAAGATAATAACTTTAATATTATAGCACAACATATAATTCCTGATACAGATGTTGGTCTTGATGGAAGATCTGGTGTAGGTTTGTATTATGTTGAAAATAAAATAGTTCCACAAAAGGCAAAAGCATGATTAAAAAATCAGTAATATCGTTGATTAGTTACGACGCAGAATATTTACCAGATAGTATTGCTAAATATTATGATTATGTAGATGAGATTGTGTTGGGGTTAGATAAAGAAAGAATCAGTTGGAGTAATAATCCTTTTACGTTTGACGAAAACAAACTTTGGAAAGATTTAAAAACTTTAGATGTCAAAAATAAAATTGAAGTGATTGAAGAAAGTTTTCATCCTTCTACAGTAGCAATTGAAAACGATAATTATGAACGTAATTTTCTTAAAGATAAGTGTACACATGATTGGATTTTTAGTATTGATGCAGACGAAGAACTAGTTAATCCTAAAGATTTTTTTAATCGGTTTGTTCCATTAATGGAAACTTATCATGATAGAGTTGATTGGATGTTTACTTGGTTAACTCCTTGGAAAGAAATAGGAGATAAAACGTTAATGATCGCTAATGAAGATAATACTTTACATAGAGAAGCCCCACAAGGATTTGTTACCCACAAGAAAAATACTTTTAAGTACGCACGGTGGACTAATAACGCCAGACAAATGCTAACCCCTCTTGTAGTTTTGCATTGGAGTCTTTGTCGAACAGAAAAAAATTTAAAACAAAAAATTAATAACATTGGTCATAGTGATATAGCAAAAGAAGATCCGTTTTTTCACAATTGGAAAAATACTACAATGGAAAATTGGGATCAACTAAAAAACTTTAAAACATCAGGTTTTGGAAACAATCAATGGCCTAAGCTAGTCTGTGTAGAAACACCTGCACTTAGGAATGTTGCAGAAAGCCAATTACAGTTGGCATATTGAGGGAATTATGAAATTAGAAATAATTGGAAAATTTTACGATAATCAATCTTTATCTATAATTAATAGAAATTTACTTGTAGAAATGGATAAAAAAGAAATTGATGTATTTATTACACCTATTGATTCTTTTGACCCAAAATATAAGTTAGATAAAGAAGTAGTGAAAATTATAAAAAAATACGAGTCACTAGAAAAAAATGAACCAGATGTTCAACTAAGACACTCATATCCGCCTATTTGGCAATGGCCTGTATCTGATAAAACAAAAATAGTGTATATTCAGCCTTGGGAGTGGTGTAGAGTTCCTTTTGAGTGGCAGTATAAATGGGAAACTTTTGCTGATGCAATTATCACTCCTAGTGCTTGGACAGCAGACGTATACGCAAAAGGGGGAATTAACCCTAAAAAATTAACCGTAGTCCCAAACGGGTATAATACAGAAATATTTAATAAAGAAAAAGAAGAAAGTAAATTTCTTGATTCTTCTGTTTTTAATTTTGTTTATGTGGGTTGTGGACAATTTAGAAAAGGAGCAGATATTTTACTTAATGCATGGAAAGATGCTTTTGTAAAGGCTGATAATGTTCATCTTTTCATTAAAGATAATACTGACGTTTATGGGGAAAACTCAATTTTTCATCAAATAATGAGATTGCAATATTATGAAGATTGTGGTAAGATTACTTATAATGATGATTCTTTATCTGAAACTGATATGGCAAACATTTACAAAAATGCTTTTGCTATAGTACATCCATATAGAGGAGAAGGTTTCGGTATGCATATTCAAGAAGCTATGGCATGTGGGGCAATACCTGTTGTTACTAGGGGAGGCCCTACAGACGAATTTATTCCTGATAACGCTTCTTTGAAAATTAACAGTGAACAAAAAATAGTTGATCTTACGAGTCCTGAGATATTTGCAGGAAAGCCAGGAGATAGCCTAACTTTAATGAATACTCACGGATGGGTGTTAGAGCCGAATATGCAGGGGTTAAGAGAAGGTCTACAAGTTTTATATCAGCATCACGATAAAAAAATTCTACAAGATAAAGTAGATGAATATGATAATCAAAACACTTGGGAAAATGTAACAGAAGCTTACATTACTATATTTGAGGAGATATACAAAAATGGAGGAAAACCAGAAAGATTTTGATATTTGGGCATGGATGGAGCAAAATAAACCTAAAACTCTTGATGAAAAGATATTAAGAGATTTTCACGGTAATGCTCCTATTATTGATGAAACTTATAAGAATGATATGCCTCAATTAACAAAAACCGCTCAAATTTATATTTCTAGTATTTTAGAAAAAGCAGAAGATTTTTTTAGAGTTTCTGTTGTAGGAGGAGGGTGTAGTGGTTTTCAGTATGCTTTTTCGTTAGAAAACGAAGTAACTGATGATGATATTATTTTTAGTGAAAGTCCTAAAGCAGTGGTAGATTCTGAAAGTATTAAATATTTACGAGGCGCAGAAATTGAGTGGCAAAAAGAAGCATTTAGTGGTCAAATGGTAGTTAATAACCCAGGAGCAAAGATGGGCTGCGGTTGCGGCTCAAGTTTTATGTATGACTTTGACATACCAACAGATAGTTAAAGAAAGTAGAATTCCTTGGTTACCTTTAGATATAACTATACCATATCAAGGAATGTTAAAAGAAGCAAACGCTATAAAACATTTATTTGTGTCACACAGAGATCAAGACGTACAGGGGGGATATAGGCACAAAGGGTGGAAAAGTTTGTGTATTCATGGAATTTCTTCAGAAAAAACAAATCATTTTACAGAATACGGATACAAATCAAATGACGAAGCTCCATATGTTTGGACAGAAATTTCTGAACTTTGTCCTGTTACAACTACTTTCTTTAAAGAAAGATATCCTATGGCAGACTACTATAGAGTACGATTTATGTTACTTGAACCAGGGGGATTTATTAGTCCACATGTCGATACAGAAAAATCCTCACTGAGTCCCGTTAATATAGCTCTGAATCATCCAAAAAATTGTATATTTAAAATGGAAAAACCTGGAGTAGTACCTATGAAGCCGGGGCTTGCTATGTTATTAGATGTTAGTAACAAACATGCTTACATTAACAAATCAAATGAAGATAGAATACATATTATTGTTCATGGAAAACCTACAAAAGAATATAAAAAATTGGTAGAAAAAAGTTATGCGTCCTATGGGAATTAAAAAAAATTATGTTGTAGGAATTTTAGATGATAGACGTTCTATTTTTAACAAAGATTACGCTGAACAGTTTAAAGAATTAACAGAGTTCTTTACTAGATTCAAATATTTTGGTAAAATATTATGTGGTAAATCTGTTAATGAGATACTAGATAAAGCATTGTTAGAAGAAAAAGAATATTGTGTGATTCAATGTGTAGGGCATTTTATAAAAGAAATTAGTTTTTTTCAACTTATAGAAAAATGGACAGAACAAAAAGATTTTTTTATCACAGGACACATAATTGATAAAGAAACAGTGAATATGCAATCCGAGGGTAACGGTTATTATGGATTACACAAACAATGTTTATTAGTAAATTTAAAATACTATGAACAATTGAATAAACCAGATTATGGAAGTAAGTTTGAAGAAAATGTTGAAGTATCAACAGCTAGAAGACATATAAAAGATATTCACGACGATTATACTCCTTTAGGTTTGTTTCCCACAGAAGAAACCCAAGTTTGCACACCAATTGTAGATGGTTGGAATTTTATTAGTAAAAGTTTAGAAAGTGGTTTAACAGTTTATAACTTTCACCCTAAAATCAGAGAATCGAAAAGTTACGCCTATCCAAATAAAAGCTTATCAGAGTTACAAGAGCAACTAAGTTGGATAAATCAAATATTAGCGCATGCACCTGATTGTGTATTTTTTTGGAACACTGAGAACTATACTGACATAGATAGAAATAAAGATTTAATTAAAAAACCTATAAAAACTCTATACAGTGTTGCGGCAAGTTTTAAACCTAATTATTTTTTACACACATACGGATTTACCGAAGATACAAAAATAGTATTTTATGACTATAGTAAACAAGCACTAGCTTTTAAAGCAATGATTATACAAATGTGGGATGGCAAAGATTATCCTCAATTTTTATACAATATAAAGAAAAAATATACTATTAACGAAACCACACATAACCCTTATGGTAAAGATGATTATGAAAAACTATGGGAAATAGAGTGTGAGCGATGGGGTGGGGCCTCAGCAATCGAAGAACATTGGCAAAGATATAAATTATTAGAACATAAATATATACACTGTGACGTAGTAAAAGACTTTAACAAAGTTATTAATAAAGTGGATAATAAAGATAATTCTGTAATTTGGTGGAGTAACGTATTTCATACTGTTAATACCCATTATACTAGAAAATTAAGTGAAGTAAAAGATTTATATATAGACTGGTTAGAAAACCTTACCGAAAAAAACCCAGACCTATGGGTATTCGGAAAAGATTATATTAATAAACCAGTAGAGGGAAATACAGTACAATCTATTTTAAAGGAGATTAAACATGGATGAACAAGTAGAAGCACTTAAGGAATGGTTGGATGCGGGTAAAGCTCCAGACGATTTTAGAAGAGTCACTGGTTTAAGCAAAGAGTCTTTTGAAGAAATTCTAGAAGCAGCCATGAAACCAACAGTTTCTACCCCAGTCTCTGTCTCTACCTCTGTGGTAGAGGATGATGACGAATAACTTTATTGTTGCAAATACAATAATTAAAGGAGAGTGGTCTTCTGTTTTAAATAAATTATCATTTTTTGAATGTGATGATTATGATTTAAAAAATGCCGTAACTGGTATTGCTTTAAAAAGTGAGTCTGGAAATGTTAACGATTTACTTAGGTCAAGACCCGTTGAAAAGCCAGAAGATTATTCTTTTACAAAGTTATATGAACATAAAAAGATAAAAAATTTAGTGGATGTATTTGAATTAGAAACAACAAGAATTAGAATATTTAAACAAGAACCAAACCACGAAACTTCTTTACATATAGATTACAATAATACTAATAGTAATAAAGAAGATTATTTAATTAGAATTTGGATGGCACTTAATAGTAATAAAAATTTTAAATATTATTTTAAAGATAAAAATAATAATATACTAAATACTGTTAATTTAAAAAAAGGACAATCTGTTATATTTAATCCTGATACTGTTTATCACGGTGCATCTAATAATTCTAATGAAAATAGATATAGTTTGAATATTATTGCAAAACCAAACGAGTGGTTACGATATTTTGTTGAGAGAAAAGAAGTTATTAAAATATGAATGAAGAGATAGGGGCCGCATATATAAAAAACGGAAATAAAGTTAACATTACAGTTAACGAGTTTAGAGGAACTATGTATGTACATATTAGAGAATATAAAATGGACGGAGACACAGGATTTTGGTATCCCACCACAAAAGGGTATGCGTTATTAGGAAATGAAGTGGATTCAGTAATTGAACTCTTATCAATTGCTAGTGAAAACATAGCGCAATATTATAGATATAATTCAGAACAATTATGTTTTGATTTTGAGGAGAATGTAGATGAGTATTAAGGCATGGTCAGATCAAGACGAAAAACAATTAATATTTTTATATACAGAGGACGAGTTAAAAGATGTACACGAATTAGCCCACATATTTAATAAAGGGTATAGAAGTGTTATTAGTAAGCTAGTCCAACTAAAAATATACGAAAAACCGAGTGATAAAGAACAAGAACCTAATAAAACAGTTAAAATGATGTTAATTGAGTTAGAAAATATTCTAGAGATAGCAATTGAAGGGGTAAATCTTAATAAAAAAGAAAACCTTAAAAAACTTTTAGACGCTGTTGTCAAAAAAGTTAACTAAATAAATGACCTTTGCCGCAAAATACATTAACTTTTATCTTGCTTTATCAATCTTTTTCTCGTATAATGAATCATAACTTACAGAGAGATGAAAATCTCTTGTAACAATTAAACTTAAATGAAGGGGAAAAATAAATGAGTAAGTTTGAATATACAGATGATATGGTTACACGTATGAATGACGTAGCTGCTAGTGGTGTCACAGAAGACATTATTGAGTCGCTCGTTGAGGAGTTCGAGTTTCCACGTCGATCAGTAACAGCCAAGCTACGTAAGCTAGGCTACGACGTTCCCAAGAAGCCAGGCGCAGCTCCTGTGTTCTCAGCCGATGAGACAGAAGCTCTTGCTAAGTTCCTTGAGGACAACAGTGGTGTTCACACTGCTGACGAAATTGCAGCAACCTTTGCAGACGCAAAGTTTACTTCACGCCAGATTAATGGTAAGGCTCTCTCTCTAGAGATGACCTCACACATTAAACCTGCAGAAAAGAAGATTACACCAAAAAGCTATACAGCTGAAGAAGAGGGTCAAATCTCTACTATGGTTGAAGACGGAGCGTTCCTTGAGGACATTGCCGAAGCTGTTGGTAAGACTGTTAACTCAGTTCGT
>MDSV01208426.1_pt1 | contig 20997 bp, 17 predicted proteins | sample 810851 | NCBI WGS metagenome assembly MDSV01 (sample SAMN05326640, study PRJNA326480) | marine metagenome | isolation source: seawater | place: Atlantic Ocean: North East | collected 2012 | reverse complement strand
TTTCTTCAAAAAATTTTCCGCGCTCTTTTAACTCAGCAATCGCTTTATCATCCATGCCGTAAAGTCGCAGTCTTTGCGCGGCATTTCCTACACGCGAGCCAATCAGAAAATCTGACTGGGCGTTCATTAAATCCGGGCTGTAATAGGTGAAAAGCAGATCGCCTTTTTTGACCGTATCGCCGACAGCATCAACGGCCAGATCAACAATCCAGCCCTTCGTGCGAACATCGACAGCATATTCCATCCGTGTGCTAGGCGCTACCCGACCAAATGCACGAATATTTCGGCCAAATTCATGGTGGGCAACTTGGTGCGTTTTTACCCCCAGCGTCTGAATGTAGGACGGATCAATCAAAAACGCACCTTCCGGCTTGTCTTCATGGCCTTCATGAGACCCGCTGACCTCATTCTTTGGCACCAAATGCATACCGCAAATCGGACAATTATCGCCTTCTTCGCCCGTAATATGGGGATGCATCGGGCAGATATAAACCTGTTGGCCATCAGCATCTTTTGTGGGTGCGGCGGGGGAATGCATTTCGTGCTCATGTTCGGCATCCATGTCCATGGCTTTATCTTCCATGGGAACAAGATGCATACCGCAGATCGGGCAATTATCGCCCTCCATTCCTGTTTCTTCGGGATGCATTGGACAATAATGGGTATGAGCCTGCGCCTCGCTTTGTGCGACAGCAGAACTGTTTTCTGCCGCCATAGCTCCCGGCACGAAGGCAAATAAAATTAAGGTAAAAAATAAAACACGCATAGCTAAAGATCCTTTCTTATAAGGCGTGAAAAACCGTCAAGAAAAGAGCGTGTTTAGATACGCAGACGCTGCGTTGTCAGATAAAGGTCGTGATTATTGAGATAGGGCGGGCTAGCACCAAAAGGCGGCCCACGAATAAAATGGCCGGATGTCAAAAGGAAACCATAGTCAGGTGTAATGTCTGCCCATGCGAAATCAATATGATCAACGGATAGGTCAGGTTGCACTAGATCGGCTTGAACATCGGACTGGAAAAGATCAACACCCATACAGTCCAGCGCAAACATCGGGCCTGATTTCTGGCCGTCTTTTTGTGCATCATCGCTTTGATGGCAGGGTTTAGGCTCAGCAGCCTGCGCAGATTGCATCGGACAAAACGCCATTACGCACGTCAAAACAGGCGTGAGCATCAAAAGCGTCATAAATCCTAGCATTATTCTGCGCATAAATCTCATAATACACTATTCGCCTAAAAAAGTCTTTAAGTTACTTTTGGGCTATTCATCATCGAAGTAAAATATTCTTGATATCTCAACTTCTTACCTTGCTCCTTCATGCCACTTCCTTTATTTTCTCAAACATAACCTTTTTATCCGAAGGATTACGATGACGGACGAGCCGGACATTATGACGATCCGTGAGGTGGCGGAATATCTGCGCCTGACGGAGAAAACGACATATCGCTTTGCGCTGGAAGGAAAAATTCCAGGGTTTAAAGTCGGTGCCGCTTGGCGTTTCCGACGCGAGGATATTGTGGACTGGACTATCCAGCAAAGCAGAAGGAGCGCCGCCTAATGATACTGCAAAAAATTAATATAATTGAGAGATTGGGAAAGTTTCAAAACTGTAGCGCAAATGATCCTAGCTGTCATTTCGAACAATCAACTGTTATTTTTGCGCCAAACGGGCATGGCAAGACCACATTAACCGATATTATTCGCTCTCTTTCCGAAAAGAACCCTGATTATATTCTAGGCAGAAAGCGATTGGGGGAAACCGTTTCGCCAAAAGTCAGCATTAGCATCAGTGGCCAGACCTATAATTTTGAAAATCAGACTTGGGGAACTGTATTACCCTCAGGCCGCATTCATATTTTTGATCCTGTCTATATTTCAGAAAATTTGTTCACTCAAACAATTACTGATGAGCACCAAACCAAGCTTAGCAGGATAGTTTTGGGGCATCAGGGGGTCGCTTTAGCCAATCAGTTAGAAGAAAAAAAGCAGCAAAAAACGACCAAGGACACAGAGCTAAAGCAGAAAAAACAGTCTTACACTCGAAACCAACCCATGCTGAACGGGCAGACTGTTGATATCGACCGCTATTTGCAGATAGCAGAAGGGCATACATCCGAAGATGTTGGAAACCAGATTCAGGCGACGACTATAGAAATTCAAAACTTCCAAAATCTGCAGGAAATACAATCATTACCGTTGGCGACCAAAATCAATTTTAATGCCCCTGATCTCCTGGCGCTGAAAAACGCTTACGGTCAAAATATTGATGCTTCACATGAAGAGGCAAAAAAACGAGTTGATGCGCATATTCAACACCATCATGCAAAACCGGCAAACAGCGCTCACTTTATAAAGCAAGGTTTGGAGCAAATAAAAGATGATGCATGTCCGCTCTGCAGCCAGTCACTAACGGGCAGTGATATCACTGCGCTTCTTGATGCCTACAGGTCATGCTTTGATGGCCTGTATGATGATTTTATCACCACCCTCAAACAGTCTGGAGATATCTTCCGCAACTGGAATATGGAAGCCCGCATAAATGAACTGGGAACAGAATATCTGGCATCAAAAGACCGCATCGAACCATGGGAAAAACACATTGGTAAAATCGCGTATCCCGATATATCGCAACTAATAGCAGCAGCGAAAACAGAACTGGAAACAGAGTATAAGCAAATTGCTGCAGAACTTTTACAAAAAGAGCAAAATCCTCGCTCGGAAATTAATGAACCCTTATTTGACGGGTTCATCGAAAAAATCACTGCTATTACAGACGCGGTAACAACATATAATCAGTCTATAGATGACATGGCTCCCAAAATCTCTGCCCTAAGAGCCGGTTTGGATACAGCGAATTTGGATACTCTGCAGTTAAAATTGGAAGAGCTTAACCTCATCAAAAAGCGCCTTACGACAGAAGAGGAAACATTCTGTACAGAGTACAAAGCTTTAAAAACAGAATCTGAGAAACTCGCACAAGACGTTGAGACACTAACAATACAACTGGATCAACATGCCAAATCCATTCTGGGCGATGATTCCAATCCGCTCTTTGAATCCGATATAAACCAGGTACTTGAGGATCTCGGTGCAGAGTTTCGCATCAAGAAGCTGGAAATCAAAATGGATGGCCGTAAAAAAACGGCGTCCCAAACAATTTTTGCTCTTGAGATATTAGGGCAATCGGTGTCTCTGGCCGCCGCTAATCAGAACCAGCCCAACTTCAAAAACACCCTCAGCGAAGGCGATAAAGGAACATTGGCGTTTGCGCTATTTTTAACCTCTTTAAAAAACGACCCTTCTTTATCCAATGCGCTTGTCGTTTTCGATGATCCACTTTCCAGCATGGATGAGCACAGACGTTACAATACTTGCAAAAAACTGGCCGAACTCTCTCAGCAATGCGCACAGGTTATCACCCTATCGCATAACAGGCACTTTGTTCTCCAGATGGAAGAAGTTTACAAAAAGAAAAATCTAACATCTCCGCGCTTTATCAAAATCCAGCGCAAAGCGACGAAGGACAGCGAGATTGTGGCTCTTGATATCGAAGAAGAAAGAAAAGAGCAGCACCACAAAAACATCGATGATTTGAATACGTATCTCACGTCAGATCATAAAACCACGGCTGATATTCAGGACATGATCCGTGAAACATTAGAAGTTCATTTGAAATTTAAATTTTACCTGCACTTGAAAGGCAGAGGATTAATTGGTCTGGGCACAATCGCGGACACTCTTCAAGGTCTGAATAAAATCACTGTAGAACACTGCGCCAAAATTAAGGAGCTGGCGGGATTATCCAATGATGCCCACCATGGCAATCTTCCCGCGCCCGTTTCTGCAACATTATCGCGAGATGAAATTTTGCCAGAAGTGAGAGATACACTGGCATTATTGGAGAAGATTTAGAGCATGGACATTACAAATAGCGCAGCAGATTTTATGACACAAACTATGGATGCCATTGCATCCTATGGTGCGGATAATATCATCGCGGCTATGGCCATGCTTGTGGCACTGTTCACCGGAATTTTTACCGCCTATCAAGCGTTTCTGACGCGCAAGCACAACCGCCTTTCAGTCAAACCAGACGTCACCACCTGGATAAACGAAGATAATGCCGGTGGTTATTATATCGTTCGTTGCGATGTCAAAAATAATGGCATTGGCCCGGCTATCATCAGGGATTATTCTGTCTTTTACGAAGGCCATAAAATCGGCAGTAATGAAAACCGAAAAGCTCTTGAAGCGGCTATTGAGGAAAAGATAGAGGCGCAAGGCGGCATTATCAGAAAAAGCGTTGCCGTCTTCGGTAAAGATTATCCTTTTCCAGCCGGTGCAGAACATACCCTGCTGGAAATACAGATCCCCACAGACATGCAGTTTGATAAAAAACCGTATCAAGATTTCGTCGATAAATTTGATGCGGATTTCACTTATGAATGCATATACGGCAAAACTTTTACGCACAGTACAAAAGACAGCAAAATTAGCTCCAATTAAACCTACTTAACTGACCATTCTTCAGATAAAAGCTCTGCTTGCTCCAGAACGGTTTGTGTAGCCTTTTCTTGCAAATCTGGCGGGTAGCCGTATTTTCTTAGAATACGTTTAACAGTAACCCTTATTTTAGCTTTAACACTCTCTTTTACAGTCCAATCAATGCTCGTACTGTTTTTTACTGATTCAGTTAATTCGCGTGCAATCGTTCTAAGCTGATCATCTCCTAAAATATCTTGCGCACTCATATTGTCAGCGAGGGCATCATAAAAAGCAGATTCATCACTGCTTAGGCCGAGATCTTCCCCTTTGTCCTGAGCTTCTCGCATATCATTGGCAAGATTAATCAGCTCTTCAATTACTTGTGCGGCTTCTATCAAACGCCCTTGATAGCGTTTAATGGTGTTCTCCAGCATTTCAGTGAAATTTCGAGCTTGGACGACATTCCGCTTAGCACGCGATTTTATTTCATCCTGGATTAATTTCTTGAGCATCTCCAATGCCAGGTTTTTGCGCTCCATTCCTCGGACTTCTGCCAGAAATTCATCTGACAAAATGGATATATCCGGATTTTTGAGCCCCGCTGCCGCGAAAATATCAACCATTTCCGTAGAAGCTACAGCTTTGGAAACAATCTGTTGTAAAGCCGTATTCAAATCCTCCATGTCACGCCCAGATCCAGCGGTGGATTTGGAGAAAGCAGAGCGTATATTCTGGAAAAATCCTACTTCATCACGAATTTCTTTTGCTTCATCACTTGCCGCACATAAAGCAAACGCCTTAGATAGATCAAGAGAAGCCTGCATAAAGCGTTCTCTGCCTTTTTCTTGAGAAAGAATATGCTCCATAGCTGCTGGAATGGCTCGCAAGCGCTCTTCCGGGCTCCCATCAACAGCGGAAGAATAATCAAAATCATGGAAAATCTGTTTTACGATTTCGTATTTTTCGAGCATTACAGCTATGGCATCAGCTTGCGGAACACCTGTCTCGCTACGATCACCTTCCGTATAATTTGCCAGTGCCTTTTTAAGACTGTCCGCAATGCCCAAATAATCAACCACAAGCCCGCCGGGTTTGTCTTTAAAGACCCGGTTGACCCTGGCAATGGCTTGCATCAAGCCGTGTCCTTGCATAGGCTTATCAATATACATTGTGTGCATTGAAGGGGCGTCAAAGCCGGTTAGCCACATATCACGAACGATAACAAGCTTAAGTGGATCCGTTGGATCTTTTGCGCGTTTTGCCAAAAGATCTCGACCTGCCTTATTACGAACATGAGGCTGGAATGAATCAGGATCGCTGGCAGAGCCGGTCATAATAACTTTGATGGCACCTTTTTCATCATCATCACTGTGCCAGTCCGGTCGCAATTTAATAATAGCATTATACAAATTGACGCATATACGGCGGCTCATACATACGGCCATGCCCTTACCATCCATAGCCTCCAAGCGCCGTTCAAAATGATCAACCAGATCCTGAGCAATAAGATCTACACGCTTTTCAGCTCCAACAAGAGCCTCCAAACGCGCCCATTTGCTTTTTAACTTCTCTTTGCGCTCTACTTCTTCGCCTTCCGTGACCTCTTGGAAGTCTTCCTCGATATGAGGGCGTTCTTCTTCATCAAGTTCAATTTTTGCCAGGCGGCTTTCGTAATAAATACGAACGGTCGCCCCATCTTCGACTGCCTGCTGAATATCGTATGTGTGAATATTATCGCCGAATACGGCATACGTATCTTTATCCGACAACTCAATTGGCGTTCCGGTAAAGCCGATAAAAGAGGCCTTAGGTAATCCGTCGCGCATATGCCGGGCAAAGCCATCGATAAAATCATATTGGCTACGGTGAGCCTCATCCGCGATGACAACAATATTCCGTCGATCAGACAGTAAAGGAAAGGATTCTCCCTTCTCAGGTGCAAATTTTTGTATAGTCGTGAATACAACGCCACCGGAGGCAACAGACAGTATTTCTTTCAAATGCTTTCGGTCTTTGGCTTGAACCGGTGTCTGCCGCAGCAGTTTTTCACAGGTGCAAAACGTGGCGAATAATTGATCGTCCAGATCATTCCGGTCCGTCAACACAACCAGCGTCGGGTTTTTCATTTCCTTCTGTTGAATGATCTTTCCGGCATAAAAAGCCATCGACAGACTTTTCCCCGATCCTTGTGTGTGCCAGATAACACCGGCACGCTTATCTCCTTCTTCGCCGGACGCATCGATAGTGCACTCAACCGCCTTGTTGACCGCATGATACTGGTGATAAGCCGCGATCTTTTTAACAATGCGCTGCGCGTCGGTTTCAAAAACAATAAAATTCCGAATAAAATCCAAGAAAACCTGACGATCAAACAATCCCTTAAGAAGCGTTTCTAGCTCCGCAGAACCCTTAGGTGCAATCGCCACACCGTCAATCGTGCGCCAGGGCATAAACCGCTCTTTATTGGCCGTCAGAGAACCCACACGGGCTTCTATGCCGTCCGATATGACCAAAACCTCATTGGTTCTAAAAAGAGAAGGAATGTCCTTTTTGTAGGTTTGCAGCTGGTTGTAAGCATGATGATTGGTCGTGTTCTCGTTTACGGCATTTTTAAGCTCGACAATCGCTAATGGCAGACCGTTAACAAAAACAACAATATCGGGCCGGCGGTTTTGCCTGTTCTCGACAACGGTAAACTGATTAACGGCATAAAAACTATTGTTTTCCAGTTTGTCAAAATCGATAAGCCAGACTTTATCACCCGTGATACGGCCATCTTCCTTTGCGTATTCAACATCAACACCGTTAACCAGCATGTTGTGAAAGAGCTGGTTGTCTTCAAATAAATCCGGTGTGGCCGACGTGCTGACCTTTCGGTATACCTCGTCAATAACATCTGCGGGGATTTCAGGATTGATAGTCGCCAGCGCGGAACGCAGTTTTTGATCCAGCACCACATCGGCGTAATCTGCGCGCTGCTGATCTTCACCGCCGGGGGCAATGTCCGGACCGTGAATAAGCTCATAACCCAGATTTTCAAACCAAGCTAAAGCCGCTTGTTCAACGACATCCTCTGTAAACATACCTCCGCTCATGCCTGATCCTCATTCTTTATATCTTCAATCGCCGCTTTATATGCATCTTTATCCATATTAAACAAAACTTCACTGGGTCTGAACTGCTTAACAAATTCAGTCAAAGCATCATCGTCATATGATTCATCAATCTGAGCATTCTCGGCATCATAATCTTGATAAAATATACGACTAACAGCACCACCGTTACCATAACCTTTATGGGAACGATATAAAATATGAATGATGGTATCCGCCGTACTGGCAACAAATTGCGCCTGAATAGATTCCAAAGCCGGCGCATAACCGTCGCGGCCATGACCAATCAGGCCATGTGTATTACGGAGCTCACAAATTCCAGCCATCGCGGTTTGAAGGCCGTTGGCTGTTTTCTTCAGGCTCTCATAAGTTTTTTCCGTCTGATCCACATCATCATGATGCATTTTCAAAACTTTAAGTGTTTCCCGCAATAGAGCCGGACTTTCCGGTTTGCCCGGCAGCTTTACACCCCGGTCTTCAAGAATGGTTTTGCAGACCGTATCAATCAGGGATTTGGATAAATCGAATACAAAGGCAGGGGACTGATCAATGGCTGTTTCAATTGCCTGTATCTGTGCCTTAATATGCACGGCACCGGCTGCCATTTCCGAGACTTGACGTGAGGCTTGCAGAATAAAGGCCATAACTTTTCTTATACCTCCCCAACGTCTTCAACGCGCAGTTCACCGGACATTAGCTGAGGCAAAAGAGCATCACGTGTTTTAGCAAGAGCCGCGTTTTGCTCTAGAATTTCCTGTATTCTTGTAAAAATAGGATTTATCACTTCATCAAACGCGTTAATCAGTTTTTTTCCTGGATTGGCAACTTTTAACTCTTTCAAATCTTTAACTGTTACATGACCCAAGCCTGTTGTTTGCTTGTTTTTTGCTATGTGAATAAAAGTTGGTTTTAAGTGTTTTAAAAGAAAATAACAAAATGCTCTGGTTCCACTACCTTTTGGCACCACTTTGAAAATGTGCTGATTCAGCCATCCTTTTCCATCTACCCAAAGAAAAGTATCAATGGAAGTTTCTGGACTGCCCGACCAAGAAAACAATATATCCCCTGTGTCCAAAAGATATTTATCGCCTAAATCAGTATTTGTAAATTTTGTGCCAGGGCCTATTCCATTTTTGAGTTCTGCAATTTTAATGACCGGCAGCGCATCTGGCTCTTCAGAGAAATGCATATTTTTGTATGCAGCGCCATTAATATACTCAGCCCAATCATAAACGACAGAGATATCCCAGCCCGTTGGCAAATCACCAATTTTGCTATCCGTAAAACTATTGGGAAACAAAGACAAAATATCGGGTGAAAGATCTCCTAGCTCGCCTTCATTTTCTTTAGCTCTAACTGGGTCAAAATCAACAAACCAGCTTTTAAATATTGCCGACCCCGCATCCTCCAACGCTTTGCACATTTTCCGATTTAGTTCGATTTTATCATCCAGCGCTTTCAGGATCTGAGCTATAGCCTTTTGTTCAGTAATAGAAGGTAACTTGATAGTTAGATGCTTTAGTGAATCAACGGGCACTCTTTGCCTGCCGGAACTACCTGTCATTTGGGAAATAGCATACGCCTTCACTATGTCTGAAATTACTAAATAATATACGAATTCAGGATGCGTTACATTTTTCCTATGTCGCATTACTATAAATTCAGTAGAACCATGAGCTGGAATATCATCTTTTGAGCGATATTTGCTAATTTTCCCATTTTCCAAGCAAGGCGTAATTCTTGCCATTAGCGTATCGCCATCTATAAACCGTGAACCACTGCCTTTAAATTCTCTCTTTTGCTGAGGCTCTACAAATTTATATCCAGCCTCTACTGATTGCATATCAACAAAGGAATAGACTTTTCCTCGCTCCATTTTAACAGATGGATTTATTTCCAATGCCTTATCTAAAGATATTTCTTCCCATTCAGAAGGCATAGCCAACCCTTGCCAATTGTTTACGAATTTCTTTGTCTAAATCTTGCGATATTGCCATCTGCTCCGCGATCTGATCCGAGAGATATTGCATTTTCTCTTCAAAAGAAACGCTGTCTTCTTCAGCTGCAGCCGCACCAACATAGCGCCCCGGCGTTAAAACATAACCATGCTCCTTGATCTCCTCTACGGGCGTTGATTTACAAAAACCGGGTATGTCCTGATAACCTTTTTTGAAGACTTCATGCTCAACTTCCTCACCACGCCATGAATGATAGGCATCGACGATATAAGAAATATCCTTTACGGGATCGAAGTCTTTATGGGTACGGTCGGCCATATACCCCAACTTGCGGGCATCAATGAACAAAACTTCACCGCGCCGGTCGCGCAACTTGCTATGTTTCACCAGACCATTGCTACGGTCTTTAGCCAAAAACCACAAACACACCGGAATCTGCGTGGAATAGAACAGCTGGCCCGGCAGGGCAACCATGCAATCAACCATATCATCCTCAATGAGGCGTTGACGAATTTCTCCTTCGCCGCCGGTGGTCGAGCTCATAGAGCCGTTGGCCAGAACAAAACCGGCAAAACCACGTGGCGCCAGATGATGCACGATATGCTGCACCCAGGCATAGTTGGCATTAGTAGCAGGTGGCGCGCCGTACTTCCACCGCATGTCATCGCGCAGACGGTCACCGCCCCAATCGGAAATATTAAATGGCGGGTTGGCGATGATGTAATCAGCCTTCAGATCTTTGTGCAAATCATTGTGAAATGTATCAGCATTTTTAGGACCGATATTTCCTTCGATCTGGCGGATGGCAAGGTTCATTTTGCAAAGACGCCATGTCGTAAAATTTGACTCTTGCCCGTACACGGAAATATCACCGAGCCGACCACCATGTTCTTCGACAAATTTTTCAGACTGCACAAACATACCGCCCGAACCGCAACAGGGGTCATATATTCGCCCCTTATACGGCTCCAGCATTTCCACCAGCAAGCGCACAACAGATTGTGGCGTATAAAACTCACCGCCACCTTTACCTTCAACGCCAGCAAAGCGCGCCAGAAAGTATTCATAAACACGGCCCAGAACATCTTTTTGTCCTTGGGCTTTCATGCTGATAGAGCTCATCAAATCAACGAGGTCACCCAGGCGCTGTTTATCCAGAGCCGGGCGAGAGTAGTCCTTGGGAAGAACACCCTTAAGGGATGAGTTTTCTTTTTCAATCTCAGCCATCGCTTCATCAATGATCTTGCCTATATTGGCAGACCGGGCATTAGCTTTGATATTGCCCCAGCGCGCGCCTTTGGGAACCCAGAACACATTTTCGGCCAGATATTCGTCGCGATCTTCCGGATCGGCGCCGGGTTCATCGCTCAACTCATTAAATTTTTCTTCAAACGCATCAGAGATGTATTTCAAGAAAATAAGTCCGAGGGCAACGTGTTTGTATTCCGAAGGATCCATATGGCCGCGCATCTTATCGGCAGCAGCCCAGAGCTGTTGCTCAAAGCCAATATTTGCACCGGATGATTTTGCCTGTGTTTGAGAACTCATATTCACTCCTTCACCGATTTGATCTTCAGCTTTTTGTTGTTCTTGGTGTTTTCAATAAATTCATCGATTGCGCACCGGATAACGAGAGCAACCGAAAAGCCGTTTTCCTTGGCTAGTCGCTCCAGATGATCCCGCTTGTCTTCCGGCAAGATCACAGATGTTCGAACCATTTTTTGACTGTCCTTAAGCATTCTCTGCCCTAAAATTAAGTATGCATAATACATTAAAATGCATATTTAAGATGAATAATGCATCATAAATATGCATATGGCAATCTCTACTGAAATTTTTTCAAATTTTGCGGGGGAGGATTTTTGCTGCGCGAATTTCTGCGAAAAGCAAATTTCAGGATATTTGTCAGAATAAGTAAACCAAGGGGTAAACTGGGGCCGTTTACCGGTCAACTAAATTATTTAAGAAAATCAAACGCTTATCGTGTCAAGTAAGTTGACAGCTTTCCCCGTTACTTGACGATTTTATTCAAATAAAACAAAGGCTTGTGCAAAATCTGTCAAGTAAGCGAGTCAACTAAGTTGAAAGTACTGACGCTAAAAAAGTCCCGCACGTTCCCCGCCCCTATAGAAAATGCCCCCACAGGACCCGCGCGAATTCCTGCGAGGATGCCAGACCGCTCTGCGCAGGCTTGCGTGCGTCACTGAATGACCTGCGAAACTCTGCATATTCCACTGGCTATTGCGGGAGAAGGAAGCATTCATGTGTGCATGGATGAGATACCGACCATCACGATTTACTCACGCGGCCACCCATTGGAGACCATCATCCTGGGCATGAACAAACTCAACATGGGACAGGTCGATGCTGCGCTGGAGATTTACGTTGAGCAGAACGGCACTGTTGTCGGAACCATCCTTGGCGTCACGAATGATGCTGCCGTGTTTACACCTACGGAAAACTGGACGCGAGATCTGGGGTTTGAAGAAAACACCGTTCATTTTGTCACGTGGGAAGAGATTCGTACACTACTCGGCATAAAACCCTGACCCGACCGGGATGGGGTGCGTGGATCTGTGTACCACGCCCCCTCCCTTTAGGAAGGGGTGGAGAGAGTGACATCTGCTTACATGCCTCAAGCCCATATACACTAAGCCTTACAGACAGAAATGCAGACGGCAGACGCACCAGAATTTCTGCTCTGCGCGTATCCGGATCAATTTCCGTCCACACGCCGCCACGTTTTACAACATGCATATGTCTCCGGCATTGATCAAATCACCTAAGACAGTTTTATAATATTTTTCGTAGAAACAGATAATCTGGCTGGATTTTTTCCTGATTTCATCGTTGCACGCCATTCCCAGCCTCAAAGTAACGGGCAAGGCACCGCATACATGACCTGTCCTCTTGTAGAGATCGGCCTGCGTTTCATAGATGTACTCAAAAAAGTTCTGAAATCTTTCTGTTGGAGAAGAAACGGAAGAAAAAATAGTGTCACACACCACATACGCTTTTCGATTCCTGATGCTCTTCATCCATTGTTTGCAGTGCTAAATTCATTTTGGAATCAAAAAAAATGGTAGAAGCTTCCCTTTTTAACATTTGCCCGGGCGCAAATATCGTCAACGCTGACAGCATGGTAACCGTTTTGCAGCATTAATTCCCTAGAGGTATGAAATAATGTTTCCCGAGTCGTGTTAAATTTCACTCCCCCCGCCGAGCACCTTATAAAGATTAACCAGATTGGCCAGGCGCTGCCGTTCGATCTGGATTTCATTTTGCTGGAAAACATAAAGTTCACGTTGTGCATCAAGGACACTGAGAAAACTGTCGATCCCGGATTTATAACGCGCCTGAGAAATATCATAAACTTTCTGTGCGGCGGCGACGAGACGGCGCTGTGATTTTAGTTGCTCATCAAGCGTTTCCCGCGCCGCCAGTTCATCAGAAACCTCGCGGAAAGCAACCTGAATGGCTTTCTCATAACCAACAACGGCTTTTTCTTTGCGAATTTCAGCCAGATCGAGATTGGCTTTATTGCGCCCGCCCTGAAAGATCGGCAGAGTAATTTTCGGCAAAAAGGCCCAGGCACCGCCTGCGCCACTGGCGAAGAGATCACCTAGGCTTTGGCTGGCAAATCCGTATGTACCGGTCAATGTGATACTGGGGAAAAAGGCGGCTCTGGCGGCACCGATGTCGGCATTGCGTGATAACAGGTTATATTCTGCCTGACGAATATCCGGACGCATGAGTAGCACTTCGGAAGGAAGACCGGGATCAAGGCTATCCTTGATTGCCACCTCATCCAGTGTCGTTTTCGGTAAAAATGCATCGTCCTGAGCCACGCCCATCAGTAAAAACAATGCGTTTTTATCCTGTGCGACGAAGCGGCTATATTGATGCTGGTTCACCCGTGCGGTTTCAACGGCTGTGGCGGCCCGAGCCACGTCCTGCTCGGTGGATACGCCTTTTTCCAAGCTTTGAGACAAAATATCATAGGTGCGCTGTTGTGCCGTCAGTGTTTTTTGTGTCAAAGCCAACAGTTTCTGATCGGACAAAAGCTGTAGATAGGCATTGGCCGTCTCCGCAATCAGAGCATTGCGAACCACTGCGTGCGCTTCCGTTGTCGCCAGATATTCGTTGATGGTCGATTCATTATTGCTGCGGATTTTGCCGAAGAGATCCAATTCATATGCGGCAACGCCCAGATTGGCCTCATACAGCTCTGTTTTTTGCGCCCGGCCTGTCGCGCTGCTTTCATCCGAGCTTTCGGCAATCGTTCCGTCTCCATTGGCATTAACACTGGGGAACAAATCGGCACGTTCAATCCGGTAGAGCGCGCGAGCCTCCTCAATGTTGAGAGCCACAGTCTTTAGGTCTTTGTTGTTTTGCAGTGCCGTTCCAATAACCAAATGAAACTCCGAAGAATTAAAAAACGCCTTCCAGTCCATTTCAACAGCCAGCTTTTCTCCTGTCTCCGATTCATAACCCGGTACGTCATTCCAGTTTTGGGCGGCTGAAAAATCCGGCCTGGAAAAATCAGGGATCATGGTGCAGCCTGACAACATCGTTGCCAGAAGTAAAAAGGATAAGGGTTTACGTGTCATGCTCTTGCTCTTTCTTTTTCTCTTCTGATTGTTTTTCACCGCGGTGGAAGATGTTTTCAACCATCACATAAAACATCGGTACAAAAAATATAGCTAGGAACGTAGCCGCCGCCATACCGCCCATAACGGCAATTCCGATAGCGTTCTGGCTGGCGGCGCCCGCACCGCTGGCCAGAGCAAGCGGTGTTACACCTAGCATAAAGGCCATTGAGGTCATAATGATGGGACGAAAACGCTGCTTGGCCGCAATAGAAACAGATTCCATCAAACTATGTCCCTGTTTCCGCAGATCCTTGGCAAATTCAACGATCAGAATAGCGTTCTTGGATGCTAGCCCGACTGTCGTCAGCAATGCTACCTGTAGATATACATCATTGGGAAGACCAAAAATATAAGCGGCGATAACTGCCCCTAAAACACCCAAGGGAACAACCAGCATCACTGCTAGCGGTACAGCCCAGCTCTCATAAAGCGCAGCCAAACACAGGAATACGATCAAAACCGAGAGCGCGTATAGTGCCGGGGCCTGCGCTCCTGTCTGGCGTTCTTCATAAGACAGGCCATACCATTCAAGACCTAGCCCTTCCGGTAAGGTGCTAACAATTTTCTGTATCTCCTCCATCGCCACGCCGGTGCTTATACCAGATGCAGGAGATCCCTGGATATTGACAGATGAATTTCCGTTAAAGCGCTCCAGCTTGGGCGAGCCATATGTCCACTCGGCGCTAGAGAAGGTGTTGAATGGCACCATTTCCCCCTCATTATTACGAACATACCAGTTATCAAGATCCTCCGGCATCATGCGGTGCGGCGCATCAGCTTGTAGATAGACGCGCTTGATCCGTCCCTTGTCTACAAAGTCATTCACATAACTGGATCCCCATGCGATTTGCAGGGTCCGGTTGATATCACTTAAAGACAAACCGAGAGCAGAGGCTTTTTCGCTATCAATATCAATTTTAAATTGAGGAACATCGCTGAGGCCGTTGGGGCGGACACTGGTAAGTTTTGGGTTCTGCCCTGCGGCGCCCAAAAGCTGATTCCGCGCATTCATCAATGCTTCGTGCCCAATTCCACTACGGTCGACAAGCTGAAAATCAAAACCGGACGAGTTTCCCAGTTCGCGGATTGGCGGCGGAAAGAAAGCAAAAGCCATGGCATCCTTGATCTGATACAAAGCGCCGCCTGCGGCCTGCGCGATAGCGAATACGCTTTGGTCGTCTTGCGTGCGCTCATCCCAGTCTTTTAAACCAACAAAACCGAACGCCGCGTTTTGGGCGGAACCCGCAAAGCTGAAGCCGACAACGGTGAAGAGGTGTTCAACCGTGTCCTTTTGTTGCTCAAGGAAATAATCCTCAACCTGTTTAACGGATTCCAGCGTGCGCTCCGCCGTTGAACTGGGAGGAGTATTAACCATTAAATACATTGTCCCCTGATCTTCGTTGGGCAGAAACGAGCCGGGAAGCTGCATAAATATACCCATCATCCCACCGACCAGAACGATGTATACCATGAAGAAGCGAAATGCTCGACCTGCTATAAAAGAGGCGCTTTTTTGATACCCGTCGCGTCCCTTATTAAAATATTTATTAAACCAACCAAAGAATCCTGTATCCGCGCGTCGTTTCTCACCCTTGTGTTGTTTCAAAAGTGTCGCGCAAAGTGAAGGAGAGAGAATGAGTGCTACGATGACAGACAGTCCCATAGCCGATACAATCGTGATTGAGAATTGACGGTAAATCGCGCCGGCAGAGCCGCTGAAAAAGGCCATCGGGATAAAAACCGTAGACAGCACTACGGCAATGCCGACCAGAGCGCCTGTAATCTGATCCATGGATTTACGCGTGGCCTCCTTGGGCGATAAGTCTTCCTCGCTCATGATGCGTTCGACATTTTCCACAACCACAATTGCATCATCGACCAAAAGCCCGATAGCCAGAACCATGGCGAACATAGTCAGCACATTGATTGAAAACCCGAAAGCTAAAAGCACTGCAAAAGTTCCCAGTAAAACAACAGGAACGGCGATCGTCGGGATCAAGGTTGCCCGCAGATTTTGCAAAAACAGCAGCATCACGAAGAAGACAAGAACAACCGCCTCTATCAGTGTGTGAACAACGGATTCAATGGAGAGTTCGATGAAAGGTGTTGCATCAAGGGGGTAGACGACTTTTACCCCTTCGGGCATATATTCCGACAGTTCTGCCACCTTGTGCTTAACAAGCTCGGCTGTCTGCAATGCATTGGCACCTGTTGCAAGTGTGATGGCCATTCCCGCCGCCGGTTTTCTTTTATAGCGCACAATCCTGTCGTAACTTTCGGAGCCAAGTTCCAGTGTCGCTACGTCCCTGAGCCGTACTTGCGATCCATCCGTATTGACCCGCAAAACGATACGTTCGAAATCTTCAACGGACTCCAGCCGTGCCTGCGCTTTGACCGTCGCATTAATTTGCTGGTTCGGGGCGGCGGGCATGCCGCCGAGTTGACCCGCCGAAATATCGGTGTTCTGGATTTGAACGGCACTTTGCACATCCAAAGGGGTCAAATTGTAACTATAGAGCTTGGCAGGATCGAGCCATATCCGCATCGCATGTTGGTCTCCGAATATACGGACATTTCCGACCCCGTTCACGCGCGAGATTGGCTCACGGAAGGTGCTAACCAGCATATCGCCGAGTTCGCCCTGTGACATTTCACCGTCTTCCGAATAAACGCCAACAACCAGCAGGAAGCTGTCATTGGATTTTGTCACGGTAACACCAAGAGCTTGCACCTCTTGCGGCAGTTGCGTGACTGCGCCTTGCACCTTGTTTTGCGTTTGCACCTGTGCAATATCGGGATCTGCCTCTGGCTCAAACGTCAAGGTGATGCTCATAGAGCCGTCCTGACTGCTTGAGGTGAAATAGCGCAAATGATCGATCCCCGTCAGGCGCTGTTCAATGACCTGCGTGACCGAATTTTCAACCGTTTCGGCGGAGGCACCGGGGTAACTTGCATTAATAGCGACAGTGGGCGGAGCGACTTTTGGATATTGCTCAATCGGCAAGGCGCGGATCGATAAAACGCCGGCCAGCATAATGATAATGGCGATAACCCATGCAAAAACGGGGCGGTCAATAAAAAAACGAGCCATAAATTTTACTCCTTACCGCCTGATGTTTCGCTTTGCTGCCAAGGCACAGAGGAGACAGGCGCACCGGGGCCGACTTTCTGATAGCCTTCGACAATGATGGTATCGCCGGCCTTTAACCCATCCTTTACAATCCAGTTATCTGTATAGGCTTGCTCAACCTTAACAGGACGCGGCTGCGCTTTTCCGGATTCATCAACAACCCAGACCGTCAAATCGCCTTCCGGCGTGCGAATTGTCGCCCGCTGCGGCACCAGGAGAACATCATCCTGCCCCAGATCAAGCGTTGCCCGCACAAAGAGACCCGGCAGCAGTAAACTATCCGGGTTTGGAATCAGGGCGCGCAAAGCAATAGAACCAGTCGTTTCATCAATCGTCACTTCGGAAAATTTCAAACTGCCTTCATGGGGGTAATCCATGCCTGTTTTTTCATCCAGCATTAAATGGACCGAGACCGTCTCCTTACCCATCATGCGGGAACGCAAATAAATTGCTTCCGATCCGGATTGCTGCATATCGATATAGACCGGGTCAAGCTGGGTTATGGTTGCCAGGAATTGTTCCTGATTGGCTGTTACCAAAGTGCCTTCGGTTACAAAAGATCGGCTAATTCGCCCGGAAATCGGGGCATACACTTTCGTATAATCCAGATTGACTTGCGCCACATCCAGAGCCGCCTGCGCGACCGCAATAGCGGCCATGGCCTGATCGAACTCGGCTTTCACATCGTCATATTCCTGCTCGCTCACCGCATTGATTTTGACAAGCTCTTCGTAGCGTTTTGCGCGGGCTTCAACGGTTTTTACATTCGCGCGGGCGCTGGCCAGATCCGCCTTGGCGCTATTCAGCGCCGCCTTATAGCGGGCGTCGTCAATTTGATACAGTTGCTGGCCTTTTTCAACATCCGCCCCTTCTTCAAACAGGCGCTCGGTGATGATTCCATCCACTTGAGGGCGCACCTGCGATTGACGGTAGGGCGAAACACGGCCGGGAAGTTGTTGCGTAAATGTAATTCTTTGCGGTTTTAATTCCAGAACCGCCACGGCCTGCGGCGGCCTTGCCGCAGCGGAAGACGCATTCTGTGTGCCGTCGTCGTTCTTGAGCCACCAATACCAACCACCTCCGGCGAGCAGGAGCGCCAGCATTAATAAAGGGAATATTTTCTTCATATTTTGTGTTTCCTTTTCCTGCTGTCTTTCGAAGCTGGACAAATATAAAAATTACAGCTATGTTTAACCATACATTTATGTATGTATGATGTCAAGACAAAGGATAACTCTTATGAGACGCACGAAAGAAGAGTCAGAGAAAACGCGTGAAGACCTGTTAAACGCCGCTGTTCGGATTTTTTCTGAAAAAGGGGTGGCACGCAGCACGTTGGATGAAATTGCAAAAGCAGCAGGCGTTACACGGGGCGCTGTCTATTGGCACTTTGAAAACAAAACGCAGATTTTTGAGGCTTTACACGAGCGTCTGCATCGCCCTTTTGTTGATATGATCCTGGAAGACCTGGAAAAAGACCATCCAGAACCGATGGTGCAGCTTCGTGATTTATGTATCCAGATCATGTTGGATATCGAAAAAGGCAAACAAAGACAGCAAACCCTTATTCTGTTTTTCATGAAAAGCGATTATTCCGGCGATCTTGCACCCTATAAAGACAAACACCGCGAGAAAAAAGCGGAGAGCATGCGCCTGTTTAAACGTTACATCGAAAAAGCCAAAACAGCCGGAAAATTAAATACACAGGCCGATCCCGAACTTTTAACACAGTGTATTTCGTGCTTTATGAAAGGCACCTTTTTGAATATCTGGATAACCCGGAAGGCTTTGATATTGAAAACAAAGCGCCTAAATTGATCACTTTGTTTTTTTCCAATTTAGGATTGGAAAAGGGATGAATATGCGGAAATTTCTTTTTTTTATAACATCTCTTGCCCTCATAACATTCTACTCCCTTCTTGTGTCACATGCTTATGCCAACGAGCAGGACAATAATTTTAAAGATAGAATTCCTAAAGATCTTCTTAACGAAGATGCTGATTTTTTTACATTCACGATTGAGAATGATAACTTTGGCGGGAACACCGATGAGAACTATACAAGCGGGGTACGCCTTACTTATTTCGATTATGGGGCCGATCCACCGTGGTTTGCCGACATACTGGATCACTATGTCCCCACGTTTGAAATTAATGAAACGACTTCAACCTATTATTCTTTCGGACAAAACCTGTATACACCAGAAAATATCACGGTGCGTACGCCCGATCCGAAAGATCGTCCTTATGCTGCGTTTTTGTATGTTTCTGCCGGACTGACCAGTTTGACGGATAATCACGTGGATGACCTGGAAGCCACGATCGGGATCGTCGGCCCCTGGGCTTTGGGGGAACAGACTCAAAAATTTGTTCATGACGTTCTAGATGCAGACGACCCTTCGGGCTGGGATCACCAACTGGAGAATGAGCCGGGACTGATGCTCTCCTGGCAGCGCCAATGGCCGGAGGCCTATGCAGCCGATATAGATGGCTTCACATTTCGGGCGGCACCTCATGCTGGCATTACGCTTGGCAATATATATACATACGGCTCCGGTGGTTTGAGTTTTCAACTCACGCCCAGCCAGTATAAATGGCAATCTACCCCTTTGCGGGTACGCCCTGCCATTCCGGGTAGCGGCTTTTTTGCCGTGCCGGAGGATCATTTCGCTTGGTCATTGTTTGCCGGAGTGGAGGGGCGCGCCATGGGACGCAATATATTTCTGGACGGCAATACGTTCGAGGACAGCCCCTCGGTTGATAAAAAATACCTGGTGGCTGATGCCAACGCGGGCGTGAGCTTTACCTACGGCAAAGCGCAGTTTTCCTATACCATCAACTGGCGGTCAAAGGAATTTGATGGGCAAGACGACCCGTCTCTCTTCGGCGCGATCTCTTTAGGGTACAGGTTTTAGATTGCGAAAGCTGACGACTGAGAAATTCTAGTAGCGTTTTAAGGATTTCAGGTTTTGCTTAAATGCAGCAAATTCCTGAGGGTCAATATTTCCATCGGCATTCTTATCGATATTTTCAAAGACAAATTCATCTTGCACTTTTTGCTTGACGCCGTCTTGACGCATACCGCCCGCGCAACCGCTCATCAGCATTATCGCTATCAGGCCTGTCATAAGTATGGCTTTTCTTTTCATAGTATTTTCTCCTTTTATGCTGGGCAACTGTAACATTTTTTTCATTAGACACATTCTAAAATCTTATCGAGGTGCTTTCTCCAACTTAAGCCGCAATTGATCGGCGAAAAGCCAGAGCAGATAATGTTAACAGTGATAAGCCCACCACGCTCACGGCCAGAAAATTCGGCCAGACAATATCAAGCCCCGCCCCGCGATACAAAATCGCCTGCGCGAAGGATACAAAATGCGTTGATGGCACGAACCACATGATATGCTGCAGCCAGTCCGGCTGGCTTTCCAGAGGCGTTTGCCCGCCCGATAGCAGGTTCATCGGCAGGATTGTAATAATAAATAGCAGGCCGAATTGCGGCATGGAGCGTGCAGTCGTTCCCAGGAAAATACCAAGCGCCGAAGCAAAAAACAGATAAAGCAAGGTCCCCAGCAAAAAGAGCGGCACCGATCCGGCAATCGGCACTTGCAAAACACCCTCAATCATCACCCATAAACAAAATGCTGTTGCGGTGAG
>MDSV01096518.1_pt1 | contig 21003 bp, 11 predicted proteins | sample 810851 | NCBI WGS metagenome assembly MDSV01 (sample SAMN05326640, study PRJNA326480) | marine metagenome | isolation source: seawater | place: Atlantic Ocean: North East | collected 2012 | reverse complement strand
GGGGGGGGGGGGGACGCACTTGGCGGCGGAGCGCGCGGTAACCTTCTTGCCGGCCTTGGCGGCGGGGGCTACGGGTCGAAACGTGAGGGGGGGTTGTCGTCAGCATTTCGGCCGGTCGTCTCGACGACACGCGCGCGAGACGCGCGGAGGGGTGCACCATCGCCGATGCGCGTCACCACCGCGATGAAGGGGCCGGTGCGTGTCGGGGGACGATCGAGGCGCGCGCGGGGAGAGCGCGCGTCGCGGAGGCTGCGATGACGCACCCGCGAAAGCGGCGGCGGACACGTTGGCGATGGCCTGGGAGTACATCCTGAGTTTCGGGGCGGTTCCTGTGGACGCGCGCGCCGGAAGGTGACGCGAGGGCCGGGCGGGGGGGCGAGCTCAACAAGCACTACCCGTCCCGTCATCAATCGATCTCGTCTCTCGACCAATCACAGGTCGCGAGCGATTTTTGCGATCTCGAATCCGAAAAAGAGATCGGACAGAGTTCGTGTTCGTGTTGAGAAAAATACTTCAAGCGTAGCGCTACACCGCGTCCTCGCGACGGTCCCGAAGCCCGCCCGCGCTCGTCACGCGACACCCCCGACCTCACTTGCTGGTGACCGCCGCGAGCACCTCCATGGCCTCCGCCTTCTGGCCCATGAGCGACAGCGCGGTGGACGCGATGTGCGACGCGCTCAGCCCCGCGTCGTTGATCTGCTTGTTGTAGTTTCCGTGGTCGATGGGCACGTCCGGCAGCGTCATCGGCCGCACCTTGAGGTTCCCGTCGAGCAGCCCGTCGAGGGCGAGGAACTGCAGGACGTGCGACGCGAACCCGCCGATCGAGCCCTCCTCCACGGTGACCAGTGCGCCGTGGTTCTTCGCGAGGTCGCGCACCAGCTCGGTGTCCAGCGGCTTACAGAACCGCGCATCCGCCACGGTGACGCTCACCCCCATCTCGCGCAGCGTCGCCGCCGCCTCCAGGCACCGGTTGGTGCTCGTGCCGTACCCGAGCAGCGCCACGTCCGTGCCCTGCTCCAGGATCCGCCCCTTGCCGATGGGCAGCACCTTGCCCTCGTAGCCGGGCTCGGCGAGAACGACGCCCTCAGTCTCCATGTCCACGCCCACGCCCGCGCCGCGGGGGTAGCGGAAGCACGACGGCCCCTCGTCGTACGCCACGGAGGTGGCGATCATGTGGCACAGCTCGGCTTCGTTGGACGGCGCCATCACCACCATGTCGGGCAGGCACGCCATGAACGTCACGTCGTACGCGCCCGCATGTGTGGGCCCGTCCTCGCCGACCAGGCCGGCGCGGTCCATGGCGAACCTGACCGGCAGCTTCTGCAGCGCCACGTCGTGCACCACCTGGTCCCATCCGCGCTGCAGGAAGGTGCTGTAAATCGTGCACATCGGCTTGAGGCCCTCCACGGCGAGCCCGGCGGCGAAGGTCACAGCGTGCTGTTCGGCGATGCCGACGTCGAAGGTGCGGTCCGCGTAGTACTTCTCGAACAGGTTCAAGCCAGTGCCGCCGCCCATCGCCGCGTGCACAGCCACCACCTTCTCGTCCTTGCCCGCCTCGCCCACCAGCGCGTCCGCGAAGGTTTGCGTGTACGTCGGCGCGCCGCCGACGGCTTTCTTCTGCTTCCCGGTGGCGACGTCGAAGCGCGAGACGCCGTGGTACTTGTCCTGCGCGCCCTCCGCGTAGGAGTAGCCGCGGCCCTTCTCGGTGACGATGTGGATCAGCACCGGGCCCACGGAGCGCGTCGCCTTGACCTCCTGCAAAATCGCCACCAGGTCCTCCAGGTTGTGGCCGTCCACGGTGCCGATGTAGTACAACCCGAGCTCCTCGAACAGCGTCGAGCCGCTGCCGGAGATCATCCCGCGCGCGTACTCGTCAACCTTCGCCGTCACCTCCTGCACCGGCACGGGCATCTGCTTGGTGATGGCCTTGGCGCTCTCGCGCAGCTCGCGGAGCGGCTTGGAGGACTGCAGACGCGCGAACGTGCTGGACAGCGCGCCCACCGGGTCTTGGTTCAGCGCGTTGTACTGCGTGGGGAGCGACACCTGCTGGTTGTCGTTGAGCACGATGATCATGTTGGTGTCCAGGTACCCGGCGTTGTTCATCGCCTCGTACGCCATGCCGCCGGTGATGGCGCCGTCGCCGATGATGGAGATGACGTGGTTGTTCTTGCCCTGCATGTCCCGCGCGACCGCCATGCCGAGGCCGGCGGAGATGGACGTCGACGAGTGCCCGGCGCCGAAGCAGTCGTACGGCGACTCGCTCCTCTTCGTGAACGGCGACAGCCCGTCCGTCTGGCGCATGGTGGTCATCCTGTCCCGGCGGCCGGTGAGCATCTTGTGCGGGTACGCCTGGTGTCCGACGTCCCAGATCACGCGGTCCTCGGGCTGGTCGAACACGTAGTTCAGCGCGACGGTGAGCTCGATGACGCCGAGCGACGACCCGAGGTGCCCCCCGGTCTGCGAGACGTTGTAGATGAGATCCGCGCGGAGCTCCTTCGCGACTTGCTTGAGCTGGTCCATGTCCATGCTCTTGAGATGCGCGGGGACGTTCACCGTGTCCAGCAACGGAGTCGCGGGCTTGGTGGAGATGGCGCCGTACCCCTCGATCTGTGTGTCGCGCGTGTGCGCACCGAGGAAGGGTCGAGGGGAGAGGACCGGGTCAGAATCGTTTTTTTCACCACGTGACGCTTTCTTCGCGACGGACGGCGGGAGACGTCACGGGATCGTCCCGACCGTCGGACGCGGCGCGGGGAGGACGATCGGCGCGCGCGCGGAAGGAGCGCGCGCGACGGGAGCGGTGCGGTGTCGCCCCGCGTGTGCGCCCGTCGTGGACGTACCCCTTGGATTTCTCCTTCCTCGAGCTCGGACTCAGGCAACGCCGCGTCGGCGCGGACGGCGCAGATCCGAGGACGGTCGCGGCCCATCTTGGGGGCGGCTGATTTGCGCGCGGCGTTCGCGCGGCGCAGCGAGCGGCCTCCCGAGGTTTTGGAACCCCGCCCGAGGAGAACGGGGATGCGCGCGCACGGCGCGGCGCACGTCGACAACATCTCTCGCGTTCTGGCTCGGAGAGGCGTCAGACGCGCGAGTCAATGCGGAAGCCCGTGCTCGTCACGCGGCTATCCACACGCTTCGCGAACGGAACCACGACGATGACGCGCCAACTGGGTCGCACAGCAAATCACCGAGAGATTTCTCTGGATCAGATCTCGTTTCGTGATTTGTCCGCGCGAGAGCGACGAGTCCGAGATTTTTGTGCGCGCCGAAAGAACGGTCGTTTCTGGGTTTTTTTGAGATTTTTTCTCAGAACACGTCTTGCCTTTCAAACCCGCGAAACCGCCGGTCGCGGAAACGGATCACGCCTTTGGATTGACCGGCCGCGAACGGCATACGATACTACGACAGTGCGTCGCGCTCTGGACCGAGCCCAAAAGCTTTGAAAAGCCCCACACGCAGCGTGGGACCAGTCCATCGCCGCGGTCGCGCGGTGCTGCGCGCGAGCATGGAAGCGACTACTCTCCGGGCGTGGGCCTCAGGGAGTCTGGTGGGCCCCGCGACGCTCCGCCGCGCGTCTCACGCCGCGGGCGACGCGCAGTGCCTGTCCCTCTCGCTCCGGCCGGTCGCGAACGCGGCGCCGAGGCAGCCGAGGCGCGATAAACCTATCCTCGGCGGGTTCGGGGTCGGGGGCAAGCGCGCGTTCTCGTTCGGGAGCCTCGCGTCCGGCGCGGTCGTCGCCGGTGGGAACGCCGAGTACGACGTCGCGCGCGTCGACGGTTCGGGCGAGGGCGCGTCCGCCGAGGACTTCGCCGACGAGGGCGCGCGGGAGGAGGATCCGAACGACGTCGCGACGGAGGATGGGGAACAGAAACGCGTCATGTGCTTGATGAGCGACACGGGCGGGGGGCACCGCGCCTCCGCGCAGGCGCTGCGGGACGGATTCGAGACTCTGTACGGCGACAAGTACGACATCAACGTGGTGGACCTGTGGACCTCGTCCAGCCCGTGGCCGCTGTGCAACATGCCGAAGAGCTATTTCTTCCTGGTGAAGAACCCGTGGCTGTGGCGCCTGTCCTTCCGCTCGTCCGAGCCCAAGATCCTGCACGAGGCGATGTTCACCGGGTACACCGCGATCGTCGGCCGCAGGTTCGCGCAGGCGTTCCAGGAGTACAAGCCCGACCTGATCGTCTCCGTGCACCCGCTCATGCAGCACGTGCCCTTGAAGGTGCTCGCGCGCATGAAGACGCAGCCGAGTTTCGCGGCGTCGCGCGTCCCGTTCGCGACGGTGGTCACGGACCTCACGCGGTGCCACCGCACGTGGTTCCACAAGCAGGTGGACCGGTGCTTCGTGGCGACGCAGCTGGTGGCCGCGCAGGCGATGCGGTGCGGCCTGAAAGCGAAGCAGCTGTCGTGCCACGGCCTGCCCATCCGGCCCGCGTTCAACGCGCCGCCGCGGCGGAAAGCCGAGTTGCGCGCCGAGCTGGGGATGGACGAGACGGCGCACACGGTGATGCTGGTGGGCGGCGGCGAGGGCATGGGCAAGCTGGAGCAGATCGCGGACGCGCTGGAGGCTCGCCTGAGCGAGAACGACCAGATCCTGCTTATCTGCGGGAAGAACCAGAAACTCGCCGCGCGGCTCTCGGCGAGGGACTGGCGGTGCAAGGTGTGCGTGCGAGGATTCGTGACCAACATGGCGGAGTACATGTCGGCGTGCGACTGCATCATCACCAAAGCCGGGCCGGGAACGATCGCCGAGGCGCTCATCTGCGGGCTTCCCATCATGCTTAACGGGTTCATCCCGTGCCAGGAGGCGGGGAACGTGTCGTACGTGCTGGAGAACGGCGTCGGGGCGTACGACGAGGACCCGCAGGCGATGGCGCGCATCGTCGCCGGGTGGTTCGCGCTCGACGGCGAGGTGCTCGAGGAGATGTCCAGAAAGGCCAGGATGCTCGGCCGTCCGGAAGCGACGTTCAACATCGTGCGCGACCTCGCGGGTATGGCGTGCGGGGCGTAGGGGGGACGGAGCGTGGAAGAAACGCATCACTCACTCATCACGAAACAGCACCGTGTTATTGTAGCCGTCTCGTCACAAAATTTTCCGTCGAGACTCTCAACCATCTCAACGGAACGGACGATGTCGTCGCGCACGGGCAAACAGTCGGTTTCGCGCTGGGCTTGATCCCGACTGATCAAGCGGATGACGTGCGAGCGCGACTTTCCGTGCGGCGGGGTTTTGGAGACGCGCGAGGCGCGCGTGCCAGGCGCAGTGTCACACGCGCGGACGCAGGTCGTCGCACGCACAGGACCGTCACGAGTCCGATGTCTCTCGCCGCCTCGGTGCGTGTCCCCCCGGCGTCTTCGATCGGCGGGAATCACGCGTCGCTCGCGCGTTCATCGTCACCCCTTCGACCGCGCCATCCGGCTCACCGAGCGATCCACTGCTTTATTGATTCTCCTTCATCACGCGCAGGCTGCCGCTGCGAGGGTCGCGCCGCGCAATGGACTGAGCTCGCGCCGGCGCGTGGCGACCGGGACGGTCGCGCTGCGCGCGCAGCCCCGCTCCAGGACGGTCGCGCGCTCCGCGCCGTACACCCCCCTGAAGATCAACGCGGTACGTCAACGCCTCGTGAAACCTAAAACTGCGCTCGGAGTCACGCGCCGTGCGCCGGGCGAGTGTGGGGAAAAAAGTGCCGCTTTTTTCCGGGCGAAGCGAGCGCACGCCACCACACTTCGTTCGCGACGCGATCGATTCGAACGCTCGCGATCGCGACCGACTCTCCCGTCTCACGCCGCGTCTCTCTTCTCTGTCCCTTCACGCCACTGACGCTTCTGGCTCTCGCCACGCCCCCGCAGGTGATCCCCTCGCTTCAAGGCGACGCGTCGAGCCAGTCCCCCCCCGACTTGCCGTCGTTCATCTTCAAGGAGCGCATCGTGTACCTGGGCATGACGCTGGTTCCGTCCGTCACCGAGCTGATCCTCGCGGAGCTGCTGTATCTGCAGTACGAGGACAACGCGAAGCCCATCTACCTGTACATCAACTCCACCGGCACGTCGAAGGAGGGCCAGAAGTACGGGTACGACACGGAGGCGTTTGCGATTTACGACACGATGAAGTACGTCAACCCCCCGGTGCACACCGTGGCGGTGGGCACGGCGTGGGGCGAGGCGGCGATGCTGCTCGCGTCCGGGGAGAAGGGACACCGCGCGGCGTTACCCTCGGCGTCCATCATGATCAAACAGCCCATCAACGCGTTCAGGGGCCAGGCCACCGAGCTGGAGATTCAGCGAAAGGAGATCAGAAACACGAAACGCCAGACGCTCGAGCTGCTGTCGAAGGGCATCGGGAAGGAGTACGACGAGATCGAGAAGGACATCAACCGACCGAAGTACTTCAACCCGTGGGAGGCGGTGGATTACGGGATCATCGATCAGGTGCTCGACGGTGGGAAGCATTGATTGATTTGATTGATTGATTGATCTTGTAGTAGTGTGATGAAGCGAAGCGCAAGCAGAGCCTCGAGACCATGCTCGAAGACGACAAGGTACTCCGAGCGCGCCGTGTGTCGTTGTCGTCTAAAACTATATAATCGATCCTCCGTTCTCCCCTCCGTTCTCCCCTCCGTTCTCCTTCGCGAGGCTCTCGATGAGTGACTTCGGCGCGGTATACTTCTCCAGCTTCTCCAGCAGCTCGTCCGGCGTCGCGCCGACGACGACGATGGCGCGCGCCTCCGGCCGAATGAACCCGCACTCGACGGATTTGTCGAGAAACTCCAGGAACAGGTCGAAGTACCCACCGACGTTCAGCACCCCCACCGGTTTCTTGTGGTACCCGAGCTGCTGCCACGTGATCATCTCGAGCAGCTCCTCCAGCGTGCCGAACCCGCCGGGCATCGCCACGAACGCGTCCGACGCGCTCGCCATCGCGGCTTTGCGCTCGTGCATGTCGCGCACCACCAACACCTCCCCGACGGACCCGCCGGAGACCTCCACGGGCTCGAGCGCGGTGGGGATCACGCCCAGGACGGACCCGCCGCGCGCGTGCACCGACGTGGACACCGCGCCCATCAGACCGACGCTCCCGCCGCCGTACACGAGGCGGATGGATCGCGCCGCGAGCGACGCGCCGAGGGCCTCGGCGGCATCGAGGAAATCGGGTTTCGTGCCCGTGCTCGAGCCGCAGTACACGCAGACGGACGCGAACGGAGGAGACGATGATGGTAGCGACATTGATATGGGGTGATGATGAATGTAATAGGGTGGTGCGTAATAGGTTGGTACCCTATATCACAGCAGGTAGGAGGTAAACACCTATCTGGAGCTCTGCTGCGCGTCGTCGTCGTCGTCGTCTCGACTGGTTCGCGATGATCGGAGAAATGGTGTTTTATTATAGACTTATCGGACTGGAGGCGGCGGCGGCGGCGGCGGCGCCTCGTGTGATGACGATCGTAGTAGGTATGATGAGTCGTAGTATCAAAATCAAAAGACGCGTCGTCGTCGTCGTCGTCTCGAAGTGCGTCTCGTGCGTCTCGAAGTGCTGCTGCCCCGCGTCTCGTGCGTCTCGCAAAAAAAAAGCAAAAAGAAGAAGAAGTGTGTGTGTATTTAGTCTTCATTTAGTCTGTAACACATTTTCAAAAAGTTCACACTGAAATTCGAGTCAAACCCCTTAACCGCTCGGGCACAGTCGCTCTAGTCAGAAGATTCTGTAAACGAGATTTTTCTGACTAACAAATCTAGCGTTTTGAAACGCATGGATTCGCGACCGGCAGGATTTGAACCTACGCGGGCATTGCCCATTTGATAACTCTTTGGTGACTGTGTTGCAACACGTCGATTTGTGCCCCTGAGAGAGATTTATGAGAACAAGATATACATTAATTTCGTTTCCAAACGCGAACGCGCGTTCGCACGCGTCGGACACCCCGAGGGGCTCGGCACCCTCAGAAAGTCTAAACCCTAAACCCTACACCTAACGAAGTATACAAGATGTACGTTCTGTTCAACGCTACCTATACTTATCAGCCGCCGGAAAACGCCGCCTCGTCGAAAGCGTCCGCGAACGGCACGTCCTCCTCGTCCGAAGAAAAATCCTCGCCGTCGTCCGAGTAATAATACGCCCGCGCTCCGTCGTCGTCGTCGTCGTCGTCATCCTCTCCGCCGTCCTCCGTCGCTTTTTTATCAGGACTCGTCTCATAGGGCACGCCGATTCGTTTCTTCGCCGGTTCGTTCGCGTCCTGAAAAGCCGCGCGAAACGCGCGCGCGGCGACGCGCGACAGTCGCGTCGCGCGCCGTCTCTCGAGACGCGCCGCGCGCCGCGCCGCGCGCCGCGACGGGACCGGCGAAGGGCCGTCTCCTTCATCTCCGCCGTGAGGCGTCGTCTCTCCTTCAGCTCCGTGAGGAGGAGTCGTTTCTCCTTCGCCAGGAGAATCTGCTGCCCAGCGCAGCAACTCTTCGCTCATGAGCGACTCTTTTTCGCATCCGCCGTCCGCGGGCGCGCGGAGGGTCCAGTCGTCGAACAGCACCATCGCCGTCGCGCGCGCGGGGGTCGCGCCCATGCGGCGTTTCTCGAGGGCGCCGCCCGCGCCGAGGTCCACCCGGACGCACCCTCGCGCCGCCGCGAACTCCACCGCGCCGCGGAGGAGCGCCCGGTACGCGTCGCAGCCGCGCGCGCGCGCGGCGTCCGGGTGGAGCCAGCACGCGCGCACCCGCGTCCGGCGGCGCGACCCGGCGGCGAGCTCGGAAGCCGCGTTTTTTCGTCGGCGGCGGAGCGCTCCTCGCCGGGACGAAGACGGCGGCGGCGTCTCGAGGAGCAGCGCGCCGACGCGTTCGCCGTCGACGCGCGCCTCGAGGAGGCGCCAGCCCGCGCTCGCGTCCGCGGGCGCCAGCGCGGCGCGGACCGCCGCGACGCCGGCTTCGGCGTCGGCGCGCGCGAAAGCCAAAGCCAAAGCGCCGTCCGACGAAGCCGCCGCGACCATCGAGGAAGCGTCGTCGTTTTTTCCAGCAGCGTCGTCGTCGTTTTTTCCAGCAGCAGCGTCGTCGTTTTTCCCAGCAGCGTCGTCGTTTTTCCCAGCAGCGTCGTCGTCGTTTCCGTTTCCAGCAGCAGCGTCGGCGTTGTTATCAGCGGGTTCTTCGTCTTGACTCGGTCTCGCGCGCGTTGACACGTTCGAGACGATCGGCCACGCGAACGCCCGGCTCCATTCGCGGAGGTGGTCTTCGCGCGCGAACGCGGACGCCTCCGCCTCCGCGACGACGCCCCCCATCGCGGCGAACCGCCGGGCGCGCCGGCGGTGGTCCCGGCGCGCGCGCGCGTGCGCGCCGCACGCGACGCCGTCCCAGCCGCCGCTCTCGCCCGCGCCGAGCCTCAGGACGAACCCCGGGTCGTCCCGAGGCCGGCGAAGCACGGCGTGCGCGCCTCGTTCGGCGAAAGCGGACGCGACGAACGGCGTCGGCGCGTCTTCGGCCACCGGGAACACCACCGCGCTCACGCCCAGTCGGCGCGACAACGTCTCGGCGACGGAAGCGACGGCTTCGGCGACGGCCGCGTCGGAGAAGGACGCGCTCTTCTGGTACGCGTCGCCGACGAACGCGCCGGGCGCGCCTCCTCCGCGTTTGGGAAGCTCGACGACAGCCACCGAAACCGTCTCGGGGCACCGCTCGCGGAACCGCGCCGCGTCGCCCCGCCACCCGCCCGCGCCGCGCGCGGACGCCGGCGGGCCGACGGCGGACCGGGGCACGCCGGGGACCACGTGCACCACCAGCGCCACCGCCAAAGACGCATCCAAAGAGCGGCGCTCTTCGAGGTGGCTCGTCTCGGCGCTCGACGACGACGACGACGACGACGAGGAGGTGTCCGATTCCGACGACGACGCCGCGCCGCCGTTCGACGACGCGTCGGACGCATCGTCGTCGTCGTCCCCGCCGGAAGAATCCGACGCGTCGGCTTCCGCGCCAGACGGACGCGACCAGACGGACCAGACGGACCCGCCGGACCACCCGGAACCCCGCCCGTCGTCGCGTCTCCCGTCTGTCGCTCTCGGACGGCCGCGCGACGAAAAAGCCGCCTCGTCGCGCACGAGCACCAGCGCCGTGGTGGGCGGCAGCGCCTTCGCGTCCCGCAGCGCCGCGAGCCAGCGCGCGGCCTCCTCCCCGCCGGAGCGCCGCGTCGCGCGCGCCAGCGTCGCCAGCGCGTCGCGGACGAGCCGCTCGGCGTCGGCGCCGGAGGAGGCGGCGCGCGCCGAGTCATATACGACCTCGTCTCGTCGTCCGGCCTCGGCGTCGGCGTCGTCGCGCGCGCGCGCCGCGGCGCGCGTCGCGGCGTCGCGCGCGTCGGCGAGGAACACGACGGACACGTGGAACCTGCCCGGGGCTCGCCTCCGCGCGGCTTCGCGCGCGGCTCGAACCAGGGACTCGCGGACGGCGGCGAGCGCGGAAAGCAACACGAAAGGCACCACCAGCGCGGCCGCGCCGCGGTACACGCCCGCGGAGACCTCCGCGTGCTTCCACCCGCGGCGCCGGCGGATGCCGCCGTGCCGGTCCTCGTCCGCGTCGGCGAAGGCCGCGCCCGCGCGCGCGGCCGCGAGCACCAGCGCGCACGCCGCGCACGCGCGCGCCGCGAGCGCGACGGCGTCGCGCAGGCCGGGCCAACGCGAGGCGAAGATGGTCCACCGGAGCCACCACAGCTCAGGCGCGGAGAGCCGGCGCGGGACGAACGGCGCCGTGCCCGCGGAGGAGGCGGGGGTGACATCCGTCGCTTCCATCGCGACTCCCGCGGCGCCGGACGGGCGAGGACGACGCCGCGAGGCGGCGACGGCGACGCGTGTGCCCCCGCGCGCGACTCGACGTTCGGGCGCGGCGCCTCGCGCGCGCTGGAGTGGCCGCGGCGGAGAGCACGGCGCGGCGTTGGCACCCCGCGTGTTTTGTTTTCGATGGTGTGATGAGAGGTTTGGTTTGTTTTCTCGGTCGAACCGTCGGCTGCCGCGCGCGGCAGGCGGCACCGGCGCTCGGGATGTCATGATTTCGCCCTCCGAAAACCGACAGAGAGCGAGCGCCCTTTTGTCGAAGCGACGCGCGCGCTCGAGTCTGCCACAACCCGACGCGCGACGCGCAAGGGCACACACCCAGTCACGATGGGTGACTTGATGCAGATGTTCGAAGACAAGAAGAGCCAGTTCGACGCGTGGGTCAAGGAGCAGCCCCCGGCGGTGCGTGCCGTGACCACTGCCCCTAAAATCCCTAAAACCTGCTCGGCGCCGGCCGACGCGTACCCGACTGTTCGCGAGCCTCCCCCGCGCCGAACGCGTCCGCGCCGCGCGTCGCCACACTGACGCGTCCTCTCCGCGCGCGCTCTGTCATTCGCAGGTCGAGGTCGGCGTCGCCGCAGCCGGTGGCGCTCTCCAAGGTACGCGCCGATCACGGCACCCCGTCCGCCGACATCTGGATAGCCAAAGCGAGACGCGCGCGTGAGACGAAACCGGGTTCGGACCACATCGAAAGAGTCTGCTTTTTCTGTTTTTTCGTCGCGCGCGTCTCTTTCAGCGTCTCTCGCGACAGACGACGACGACGCCGCGTCGCCGTCGCGACGACGATCGACGCATCGACTGACCGCCGTGCTTCTCCACCGCGCCCGCCGCCGCGCAGGTTCCGTGCTCGGCTACACGCTCGGCTTGGTGAACCAGAACCTGGAGAAGCAAGCGGCGACCATGCCGAACAAGCCGCCCACCATGCAGGGCGGCTCGTTTTCCGGGCCGCCCAAGGTGCTCGCGCTGAACCTCGCCGTGTTCTCCGCGGTGCAGAGCGGCCTGACGCTGGCGGTGAAGAAGTACCGCGGCGTCGAGGGCAACGACGACATCCCGAGCAACATGGCGGGCATGTTCGGCGCGGGAATCTCGCTCTCGCTGTGCACCAACCTGGTCGGCGACGCCCCCGCGGCGCCCGGGCAGACCAAGCCCACCGACGCGGCGGGGTACGCCACGGACGCGCTGCGCACGGGCGCGCTGTTCGCCGGTCTGAACGGCGCGTTCATGAAGGTGGGCCAGTGGTTCACCGGAAAGAACCAGACCACGGACGTGTACTACTACCACACCAACGGCATGCTCGCGGCGCTCGGGCTGGAGAAGTACGAGAAAAACTTCAAGCGAGGCCTGTTGACGGACGACACGCTCGCGCTGCTCAGCGACAGCGCGCTCAAGGAGATCAAGATCCCCCCGGGCCCGCGGCTGAAGATCCTCAACTACGTCGAGGCGAGCAAGAAACACATGGCCGCGTACGCGCAGCAGCCCGCCGCGCCCGCGTACGCCGCGCCCGCGCAGGATCCCGGGCAAGGCCTGACGCACGCGTGATGAGGGGGATTTACTAATCGCGTCGACGCGGAAAGCGCGTTACGCGCGTTCAGAAAACGAAACCGTATGCGTATTATTCTCGCAAAAAACGCGACGAACGAACCCTCGCTCCTCGAGTCACTCGAGCGGCTCGCTCGAGCCGACCCACGCCCACGGTCCCCACGACATGCGCTCGGCTTCCGAGCGCGAAAAGTCTTTTTTTCTCCTCTCGAACTTGAAAGCGGACGCGCTCACTTCTTGGCGGCGGCGCCGCGCTTCTGCGCAAGCGTCATGGACGCCTCCGTGACGCGCATCTGGCGCTTAGCCGTGGTGTAGACGGCGTCGACGGCGTCGCCGCGCGCGTTCTTGTCGATGCTCGCGCGGCCGCCGCGGCCGCGGCGGCCGGACTCGTCCACCGCCACCGCCATCGCCTCGCGCTCGCGCGCCTCGCGCAGCAGCGCTCTCTTCTCGTCCTGCTGCTTGAACACCACTCGCAACTGCTCGAAGAAGCAGAAGAAGATGGCGCTGTTGATGCCGTTGGAGAAGGCGCGCGGGCCGACGCCGGTGAAGAACGTCTTGGCGCGGCCCATGCCGGGCGGCGAGTCGCGCCAGACGCCGGCGACGGCCCCCAAGAAGGACGGGCGTTGCGAGGCGTTGCACATCATGCGCGTCTTGACGACGTCCAGGGGGGTCGTCGCGCCTGCCGCCACGGCGCCGGCGATGAGGCCCATCGAGATGTCAGCCGCGGCGGCGCTCTCCTCGGGCTTCATGCCGGTGACGCGGCGGTGCATGGTGCGCATCGTCTCGTACGCCGCGAACTTCACAGCCATGTCGGGCACGTCCTCGAGCAGCGTCGGCAGGTAGCCGGTGAACATGCCACGCGGCCCCGCGGCGCGGGTGATGGAGCGCGCGGCGACGATGACGTTGGGGTAGACGTTCGCCTGGACGCTGCGGATGCACACCGCGGCGGGCACCTTCACGATGGACGAGCCGAGCGCGCCGACGCCGCCGGCGATGAACGCGACGGTGGACACCGAGTACTGCGTGTTCGTCTCGAGCATCTTCTTAGCCGCGCCGTAGAAGGCGAAGTACGCGCCGATGGCGAGCCCGGCGCCGCCGGCGGCGCCGAAGACGCCGCGGTACAGGCTGCTCACCTCGCCGCCGACTTTGCCGAGCACCGCGCCCGTCGCCACCGCCATGGCGCGCGGCGACTTGCCGGCGACGGCGGCGGTCGCGCCGATGCCGTACTTGCCGGTGGACACCGGCGCCGCCGTGGAGCTCACCTTGGCGACGTTGCCCTTGAGCGCCGCCTGCATGCGCACCTTGATGGTGTCGAGCGGGTGGATCGTGCTCTGCGAAGCCGCGCGCGCCGTCGCGCCCGCGACGACATCCGTCACCGGAAACACCGACGCGATGCTCCCGAGCAGCCCAGTGGCCGGCGCCGTCGTCACCGAAGCCTCGACGAAGTCCCGGCCGCCGCGGCCGCCGAGGCGCCCGATGCGGCGCCGCGGGCGGCTCACGCGTGCGTGGCGCAGCGCCGGGAGGCCCGGCGCGAATTGCTCGGCGGCCATCGAGGAGTACGCGCGAACACCGCTCGGCTGACTAGAGAGGCTCGAACCTCGCGCGCGGAGGCACGGAACGATCAAGGCGACCGCGGTTCTGCGCGTCGAACGTGCGGACGTGCCTCACACGCGAACGCCGATGCGAGCGACGTCGGGTTCGGACGGGGCCCCCTCCGTATATCGCAGGCACTCACTGAATGGAGCCGACTGCGTGGCCCACTGCGCCGCGAGCTGCGCGACGCGAGGCGGAGTCGTCGCGTAAAAGGACTCGCGCGCGCGCTGCTGCCAAGCGGATTCCGCCTGGAGTGGGACGCGGCGACGGCGGAGTCGGGGGTGTGCAGGGCGGACGAGCGCGGGTCAGACGCGAGGCTCGACCGGCGTCGGCGCGAAAACAGAGGAAAAAGAGACGTCGAAAAAAAGCGCGTTCGACCCGAGACCGCGCGGCGCAACCGGGAACGATCGTTCGACACGCTCGAACGGGCGGCGCGCGAGATCGCGGCGGGGCGCCGACGCACCTTTAGCGCGAGCTCGAGGGATCTATAGTCTACTGGAGGCGGAGGCACGCGAACGGTCTCGCCAGTCGTGGACTTGAGGTTGACCTGTGGATGTCGGAGGGAGCGGGGTGAGCGCGAGGTCCGTCCGCGCGGGAAAATGCGCGCGCTCGCCGCGGTTGGTTGGATTTCCGGGCCAACATTTTATCGGGGCGGCCGAGGTTGACGTGCGCGCACACGCACCGTCTCGCGCGTGTAGTACGCTTGCGCGGCGCCGGAGGACTGGCTTGCGAACAGGCAGAAGGACCAGAGCAAGACCTGCGAGGAGCGGGGACGCGTGGTCAGCGGCGCGAACGAGGATCTACGCGGCTGGCGGTTTGAATAAGAGAGGCGACAACGGACCTCAAGCGCGCAGATCAGGGCGAGGCACCAGAACACTCGGACGTGGATGCCTAGGAACTTCCGGACGCTGCTATCGTTGGGCTTGTTCACTGAGCCCATGTGGACGACATCGCACGAGGGCGTGGGTTCTGTTGTAGTTCGTTGGGGACGCGGTGTCGCGAATGAACGCGGCACGACCGAGGCGAACATCTCTCGTAGCGAGACCAGTCACGTTATTACGGGTGAGGCACCGGTCAACTCGAGGTGAGCTGGCGGCGATTTATGGCGTCGGGAGCGTCGATTTTTGCGCGAGCGCACGTGGCGGAAAAAAATGCCCACCGTCTGTGACTCAAGAAACGCGCTCGTCGACGCTCCGAAAAATCCCGCCAAACGGAACATGCCGAGGAAAAGGAAAGCAAAGGACACACGGCAAACACCCGCGCCGACCGCCGAGGCGCATCTCGCGATGCCGCTCGAGAGAAAGAAAAAGTGGCTTTCTGGTTGAACCGACACTCCGCCGACGCGAGATGGCGTGTCGGTCGCGCGCGCTGGTGCGCGCCGCGCGCGAGGCGACGCGGACGCAGGCGTGGCGCGTGCTCGGCACACGCGGGCTCGCCTCGTCACCCGCGAGACGCGCGCGCGTGGACCCCACCGCGTCGGTCCACCCGCGCGCGCGCCTGGCGCCGGACACCGCGCTGGGCCCGTTCTGCGTGGTGTCCGCGGGAGCGGTGGTCGGCCCCGGGTGCCGCCTCGGCGCGGGCGTGCACCTGCTCGGCGACGTCGAGCTCGGCGCGGGGTGCGTGCTTCGGTCGCACGCGGTCGTGGGCGCGGAGGTACGTCGCGCGAGGCGCGTCGCGAGAGACGCTCCCGAGACGAGGGCTCGGAAGCCGAGAGATGACCGAAGAAACTGACTGACGACACCTTTTTCTTTTTCTGTCATATAAATCGCGAATGACGACGCGTCGCGTGCGTCGGATTCGGCGAAATCCGCACGCGCAGAGCGACGAACGCCGTTCGGCCGAGACACCTGATGCGCCGAACCCGCGAACCGTCGTCGGCGCGGGGAGCACGCTCGGCCCGCACGCGGTCGTCGGCGCGGGCGCGCGTCTCGGCGCGGGTTCGATCCTGAGCGCGGGCGCCTTCGTGGCGCCCGGCGCGGCGGCGGGCGCGCGGACCCGGCTCGGCCCCGCCGCGTGCGTCGGCCCCGAGTCGAGCCTGGGCGCGGACGTCGTGATGCACGCGCACGCCGCCGTGAAGCACTGCGACGTCGGCGACGGCGCGGTCGTGCACCAGCACGCGTCCGCGGGGGACGACGGGTTCGGGTTTTTCTTGGGGTTGAGCTCGGGTACAGACGACTCGACGAAAAGAGAGTTGCAAAAAAAGCCGCAGACGTTTCGCGTGACCATCGGCGCGCGGTGCGAGATCGGCGCCGGCGCGAGGATCGACCGCGGGAGTTGGCGTGACACTTGTCTCGGCGAGAACACGAAGCTCGATAACTTGGTGCACGTGGGGCACAACGCGCGCGTCGGGGCGAACGTCACGCTGTGCGGTTTCGCGGGCGTCGGCGGAAGCGCCGTGCTGGGCGACTTCGTCGTGATGGGCGGGAAAGCCGCCGTGCGCGACCACGCGTCCGTATGCGCGGGCGCGCGCGTCGCCGCCAAGGCGGGCGTGACGAGCGACATTCACACGCCGGGGGACTACGCGGGGTTCCCCGCAGTGCCGGCGGGACGCTGGCGACGCGCCGTCGCGAGCCGACGCCGCCGCGAAGGAGAGGAGGAGTGCTGAGGTTGGATGAAAAACGACAAAGGTCGATACCCGACGACGCGCGTCAACCGGCGAGCCGCGCGCCCCGCGCGAGCCTCTCGCAGACCACGGCGATGTGCTTCTTCAGCTTAGTCGTGTCCTGCAGGGGCGCCAGGGGCTGCCCCGAACCCATCCCCCCGCCCGCCGCGCCGCGGTCCCCCCCCTTGGCGAGCTTCGTCTTGAGCAACGCCGTCGTCGCCGCCTCCGTCAACTCCTCCCACCCGCACTCGGGGACGTCGTTCCCCCCGAGCGCCTCGTCCGCGGAGAGGTACGCCTCCAAAATCGACACCTCGGCGTCGGAGAGCGCGAACTTGAGCGCGATCAGCCGCTGCACGACGCGCGTCGCGGCCGCGAGCTCGCCGTGCGCCGCGCGCAGCGCGGCTTCGCGCGCCTCGGCCTCGGCGGCTTCCGACGTCACGGCGCCGTACGCGCCCGCGAGCACGGCGTCCAGGTGCTCGAGGCTCTGCGGGTTCTTGTCCTTGAACCGCACCAACAGACGCTTCTGCACGGCGCGGAACTGCCGCGCGCGGTCGCTCAGCGTCGCGAGCGCGCCGTTGCGCGCCGCGCGCGCGGCGTGGTGCGCGTCGACGGCGGCGAAGAAGTCCTGCAGGGGCAGAGCCTCCGCGAACGAGACGGCGAAGGGCTCGGCGCCGTTCTCGTCGGCGCCCGCGCCCGCTTCCTCGGCGGCGTAGTACCGCCGCAGACGGCGACACAGCTCGTCGAGGACGAGCCACATCGCGCCGAAGCTCGAGCTCTGCAGCCGGTACCGTCCGGCGTTCTTGCTCACGATCACCGTGACGTCCGAGCCGTCGCCGTACGCGAAGCTCACCACGTTCGCGGCGGCGGCGGACGGCGCGGAGCCGTCCTGAGGGTCGGCGTCGAAAAAGAGCGACGCCAACAGCGGCGGCGCGCGGTTCGTGTCCAGCGTCACCTTGTGCGCCGCGCGCTTCACCGGCGCGATGCGCTCGGCGAAGAGCGACAGAGGCACGCGCGCCTCGTGCGTCGCCACGCGGGGCTCGCCCGTGCCCTTCACGCGGTACCCCGCGACCAGGCGCACGGCGTTGCCGGCCGGGACGCCCGCGCCGGGCGGCACGCGCAGCGCCACGCGCACCGAAGACGGCGTGTCCTTCCCGCCCCGCACGAAGGGCAACACGAAGGTGGTCTGCGCGCACGTCGCGGGCGCGGGCGCGCTCACGGTCAGCGTGACGTCCTCGCACGACCCGACGCCTGTGAACGTCACGAGCACTTCGACGGTGAGCGTTTTTTCGAACGCGCGCGACGCGTCTCCGGCGTCGACGCCGCGCGGCGCCGTGTCGAGCGCGGCGGGCACGCGAGCGGAGAGCTCTATTTTCTCGAAATCGGGCGACGTCGCATCGGCGCCGCCCGACCACGCGCCGGCGCTGTCGTTGATCATCGCGGTCAGCTTCGCGCGCTCGCGCTCCATCTCGGCGAAGCCCACTTCTTTGTTCGTCGCGTAGCCGCGCACCACGTCCACGGGGGGCGCGGTGCCCAGGTACCCGACGGCCAGGTTCCCGAACTCGGTCAGCGTCACGAGCATGCCGTCCGCGCCGCCGAAGCGCGCGCCGGCCAGCATCGCCACCGGCGCGGCGTCGAACTTGGCCGCCCACAGCGTCTGCGAGCCGCGGTAGAGCATGCCCGCGCCGGTGCAGTCCGCCACGAACACGTGCACGGGGCTCCGCTCGCCCGAGGCTGGGTTCACGCGGAACGCGTGCATCACGCTCGGCGCGTAATCGAGGCGCTTCTGCATCAGAAACTGGCCGCTCTCGCTCACCACGAACAGCGTGCGCTCGCCGAGCGCGATGAGGTCCACGCGCGAGGGCGCGCCGTTCGAGGCCACCACCTGCGCGTCGGAGAACCCGCTCGCGCTGGTGATCTGCGTCGCGCCCTCGCCGAGGCACAACCGCCAGTCCGGCTCGGGTCCGGCGTCCGTTTTGTTTTCCGTCGCCGCCAGCGTCTTGAGCGAGAACTTCTCCATCTCGAACTTGGAGTTGACCGTGACGAACGCGTCCATGCGGGGACAGTACGCCAAAGGGCCCGGCACTAGGAAGTCGGGCAGGCGCGCGCGAAAATCCACCGTCTCTCGGTCGAACACCTCGAGCGCGCCGTCCAACGTTTGGACGCAGATCCCGTCGTACACGCTCCCCTTGAACGGCCCGACGGTCATGTTACACGCGGGCGCGGCGAGCGCGTGCTCGTACTCCAAGCGCAGCTCGTGGAAGGACGCGCCCGGCTCGCCCACCACCTCGCAGACGAACACGCGCAGCTTCCTGGGATGCAGTACCGCGAGCGCGATGCGCGCCTCGCCGTTCGCGTCGTTCACGCCGAAGTCGCTCATGGCGATCTGCAGCACGGGCGCGCGCAGGTCGTGCTCGAGGATGAGGTGGTCCGCTTCGAACTCCCTCTTCTTGGGCGCGTACGCGCGGAGCACGCCGCTGAAGCCCCCGACCACGATCTTGGCCTCGCCATCCTCGGCGTCGTCGACGTTGCCCACCGCCAGGCACGCCTGGTCGAACTCCTCGTTGTCGCCGCAGGTGGTGGACCACCACTCGCGCGCGCGGAACAGCGACATGGCGGACGGCGAGAAGTTGCGCGTCGAGCGTTCGCGCGACGACCGAGTTCACCGCCGCGGGAAACGGGACGCGCTTCGTGCGCGACGCGAGAGGGTCTCCGGGGTGAGACCGTCGGGCGCGCCCGAGCGAGCGCGCTGAGCCCCGGGACACGCCGGCCGTGCGCTCGCGCCGCCGGCAGTGTCGCAAGCGGCGCGGTCAAAGCAACAACGGGCCGATCGACGAGGAGATGGGCGTTGTTTTCTTCAGCGCATCAGAGCTGCAAGAGAAGTGGTGAGAAAAGCGCGCGAGCCGTCGAGTTGACTAGGTGTGCTTCGTGTGCGTTTCATGTCGCGCGTTTCCGTGATTCTACTCCCCTCTGCCGTCGGTATCTAATACGCCGAGACCCCGTACACGGGCCCTCTGATCCGCCGCGCGAGCTGAAGGTCCTTGGGCATGATGGTGACCCGCTTGGCGTGGATGGCGCACAAGTTGCAGTCCTCGAAGAGGTGCACGAGGAAATCCTCCGTCGCCTCCTGGATCGCCAGCAGCGACTCGGCCGTGTATCGGAACGGCTCGGGGGACACCTCGTTGGAGATCTCGCGCACGAGCCGGCAGAATGGTGCTTTTCGAATCAGAAGCTCGGTGCTCTTCTGGAACTTCCGGATCTCCTTCAGCGCCAACGTCCCGGGCTTGTACCGGCGCTTCACTTTCGTCTTCTCGCCGTCTCCTCCTGCGTTTCGAGAGGAAAAGAGTCAGTCAATCTGCGAGAAAAAACGAATATTTCGACATGGAAACCAGTCTTCAAAATCCGAAAAACGGGTTTTCCCGTTGCTCGCGACATCCCTAAAAACCGCGCCAAAAATCGGACGCGAGCGCTGGGCGCGGGCGCGTCGAGAGAGCGCGCGGTCGGCGTGGGGGTTCGCTCCGCAAACGAGACTTCGCGCGCACGCACCTCCTTCGCCCTCGGCGTCATCCTCCCTGGGTCGTCGTTTCAAGGGCCTCGGACCCTGCGCGATGAGAGGGGGACGCGAAAAATGTTTCAGTTTGGTCAGTTTTTGCCCCTTCCAAGGGGAAGAAGTGCGCCATGGGCGTTCGCCAGCGAGACGGGTTGCGACGCACCTTGCGCCCCTGCAACCGACGCGCCATCCCGCCGTGCGCGCGCCGCGCTTCGCTCGGACGGGGGTGGTGTGTCAAGAACGCGCCGCGGCGGTGCGCTCGAGACTCTGCGACGCGCGGCGCTATCGGTCACCAACGAGTTATTTTCGTGGTGCGTTCGCGCGTCGCAGTTTTCGGCGACATCGACCTGTCTTGTTGGAGGACCGGCGATTTCGCGAAAGTCGCCCGATCCCCGGAGTTTCGTCGCCCGTCGAGCGTTACGCGCGAGCTTTCGGGAGTCGGGCGGTCGTCGTGGTTCGCGCGCGGTGCGCGGCGCGCGCACTTCCCCGCTGCGCACGCGCTACGCCACACGCCCACGACATGCCTACGGTCACGTTTAAGCCCTGCGCGCAGCGCCACGAGTGGAACCTGTACCTCAACGCCGCCATGTTCACGTCCACCGTCGTGCTGGACCCCGTCTCCGCCGATGTGGATGCGGTGACCAAGGTGGGAGAGACGGTGGACTTCGTCCGCGCCCGCGCCGGCCGAGCCGACCGCGCGCCGCCGCGTCGCGTCGACGGTTTCGAGGAGAAGTGGACCAATGTGCTGTACCGCGGCCAAGAGCTGGACCAGTCCATGTCCTGGGACGAGGTCGGTCTCTTCGCGGCGCGCGGCGACGGGACGGAGGAGGACGTCGCCGTGACGGTGGTTTGGAAAGAGATCGCCGCCGAGGGGTACAAAGTCGCGACCGACGCGATGGACGACGTCTCCACGGACGAGGACGAGGGCGCGT
>MDSV01123742.1_pt1 | contig 21005 bp, 19 predicted proteins | sample 810851 | NCBI WGS metagenome assembly MDSV01 (sample SAMN05326640, study PRJNA326480) | marine metagenome | isolation source: seawater | place: Atlantic Ocean: North East | collected 2012 | reverse complement strand
TCTGCCACTTAGCCAAATGGAGCGGGAAACGGGGCTCAAACCCGCGACCTCAACCTTGGCAAGGTTGCGCTCTATCAACTGAGCTATTCCCGCAAAAATTATTTTATGATAACATCCCATGACTTTTTAGCATAGTAAAAGAAGGATATCAATGTTAATAGTGAAGCTACCTGTAAAAAATAAATACCGAGAATATATATATCAACGCCAAAAAAATGATATTTATAAATAAGCATCAACAATGCAAATAATTGTATAGCTGTTTTAAATTTTGATATTAAGATTACTTTGAGTTTAATCTGACCTCCAACTTCCGCCAGTCTTTGTCTAATTGCAATAACCAGAAACTCTCTAGATATGATAATAACAACAGGAATAACAAAAAAAATATCATTATTTTCTGAAAGCAGAAGTATTAATGTAGTAATAACTAGTAATTTATCTGCTATTGGATCTAAGAATTCTCCAAAACTTGTATGCTGTTTCATATATCTAGCAAAGAAACCGTCTAAATAATCTGTTATAGATGCTATAAGAAAGAATAAAAAAGCAAAAAATCTACTCGACTCAGTATTTAATAGAAATAGATACATTATTCCAGGAATCAAAAGAATCCTAAATAAAGTTAGACAATTTGGAATATTAAATTTCATTTACTATGCAGATGTTTATATATTATATCAGCCAGCTGTGAGCTAATACCAGGAACTTTTGCTATATCATTAAGTGATGATTTTAATACACCTTGAATACCTCCAAAATATTTTAATATATGTAGTTTTCTAACTTTTCCTATACCTGGTATAGAGTCTAATTTAGATTCAAATTGTTTATTTTCTGTTTTTTTTCTTTGACCAGTAATTGCAAATCGATGAGCCTCATCTCTAATAGATTGAAGCACCCTTATAGAGTTTTCAGACAACATTAAAGTTATATCTGTTTGATCAGAATTTAATATTCTATCATATTTTGTTTTTCTTTTGTGACCTTTAACAATTCCAAGTATTGGTAGGTTTTTTATATTTAATTTCGTTAAAATAGTACATGCCTGAGTTATTTGACCTTTTCCACCATCAATTAAAATTAAATCAGGAAGATTATTTGATTCTTGTAATTTTGCCAGCCTACTATTAAGCACATATCTTAAAGCAGCATAATCATCAGAGCTTTTAATGTTATTTAAATTATATCTCCTATAATTTTCTTTTTTCATACCAGAATTATCATACCATATACAGGCGCCTTGCATATTACTGCCACTTAAATGACTTATATCTAAACATATGACATTATTGATTTTCTTTTTATAGTTCAAATCTAATGATATAGTCCCAAAGTAATCATTTTTATTATTTGAAGCAGATATTAATTTTAATCTATCATCAGTATTTGTTTGACATAATCTAATCCATGATAAATAAGGGTTTCTAATAGCATGTATTATTTTAATGCTTTTATGATATTTTTTAGAAAGAATATTGGTTAAAATTTTTAAATCAGGAAACTTTTCAGGAACAAGTATTTTTTCTGGTGGAACATTATCAAAGTAATATTGTTTCATAAATGAATTCAAAATTATATTAATTGAGTTATTCTCACATGAAAACTCATAAGTTTTGTTGCCTAAATTTGCTCCATCGCGAACCAAAAAAACATCAATACATATTATTGAATCTGATGAACTGATAGTTAGTATATCCATTTCCTTTTGATTATTAATTACATTTTTTGATTTTGTAAGATTCCTAATCATCCAGATCTTATCTCTTATAATAGTTGCTTTTTCATATTCTTGATTATCAGAATACTCCATCATTTGTTTGTCATATTTATTTATGAGTGAATCATTCTTACCTTGAAGAAACAATACGCTGTTATGTATTGTTTCCTGATAATCATCCTGTGAAATTAAATCAACACATGGGGCGGTACATCTATTAATTTGATATTGGAGACAAGGTTTTTTTCTGATTGAAAAAAAATAGTTTTCACATGAACGTATTTTAAAAATTTTTTGAAGTAAATTGAGCATATACCGAACATGGTTTACATGTGTGTAGGGTCCAAAGAAATAACCCTTTTTATTTTTTTTTGATCCGCGATAAAATTTAATTGAAGGATAGCTATGTGATGTGTCTATATAAATATATGGGTATGATTTATCATCTCTAAGCAAGATATTATACTTAGGCTTGAATTTTTTAATAAGAGTGTTTTCCAATATTAGAGCTTCTTCTTCATTTTCTGTAATAATAGTCTCTAAATTAGATATATTATCAACCATTTTGGTTGTCTTTATCGAAATTAGAGATTTGTTAAAGTAAGACGATACTCGTTTTTTTAAATTAGATGCCTTCCCTATATATAATATTTTAGAATTTTTATCTAGAAATTTATAAATCCCAGGTCTTGAAGAGAGATTTTTAATTTTTGTATTTATCATAATGTCTAGAGATAATCATAGCCTTTAATATGATATCTTGAAGAGTTTTTTCTGTTAATCTCTTCGTATTAATATTTAGTTTACTACAATGATATGAATCTATTAAAGTTATTTTATCATTAATGCTATAAATATGACTGTGAATAAAAGGGTATAATTTTAATTTATGATTTGTTATTTTAATAATAGAATCATGAGCTATTTTACCTAAAGCTAAAATCACTTTTTTCTGAGATGTCTTTAATATTTCATTTGAAAGGTAATGTGAGCAATTAGTAATTTCACTTATTAAAGGCTTATTATTTGGAGGATAGCATTTTACAGCATTAGTAATATAAGGTTTAATATAAGTATTATTATTCAAGGCCTTAATATCAGAGAGACATTTATGTAATAGATTACCAGAAAAATCACCTTTAAATGGTCGACTTGTCCTATTAGCTCCGTGAAGGCCAGGTGCTAGTCCTACAATAAATAATTTTGACTTTATCGAACCATACCCATCTACAGGGTTATTATGATATGTTATATATTTTTGTCGAAGAGATTTTAAGTTTTTGTGAATTCTACTGCACTTATTACATGTTACTATTGAATTCATCATCTAGAATCTCAATAAAGTTGACCCCCATGTAAATCCAGCGCCAAATGCTTCTAACATAATTAAGTCATTGTCTTTTAACATTTTACGTGAATTTGCATAGTCAATAGCTAATGGAATTGATGCTGCTGAGGTATTTCCATGTTCGCTGACTGTCATGATCAATTTTTCTTTTGGTAAATTAATTTTCTTAGCAATAGCATTGATAATTCTGCTATTGGCTTGATGAGGGATCAGCCATGAAATATCATTAATATTTATATTATTTTCCTTAAGAGTTGACACTGCAAGTTTACCCATAGTGTTTACTGCTATCTTAAAAACATCATTTCCTTTCATCTCTATAAATTCATTATCTGTATTGACAGTTAAAAGATCTTTATAAGTTCCATCCGAACCAATTTTATTAGACAATATTCCTGGTTGCCCACTAGATGACAAAACAACAGAGCCAGCGCCATCTCCAAATAGTACACATGTATTTCTATCTTTCCAATCTAATAATGATGTAATTTTTTCTGTACCTACAACAAGTACATTAGTAGCATACCCACCTTTTATATATTTATCCGCCACATCTAATGCATAAATAAAACCAGTGCATGCAGCATTTATATCAAATGCAAAACCATCTTCAATATTTAGTTTATTTTGAAGAAGAACAGCTGTACTAGGAAATTTACGTTCTGGTGTCGTAGTAGCTAAAACTATCATATCAATATCTTTTGGTGACAACATTGCCATTTTCAAAGCTTGTTCAGATGCATGATATGCCATATCAACTGAAGACTCATCCTCTGACGCAATATGACGTTGATTAATACCTGTTCTCTCAAAAATCCACTCATGCGAGGTATCAACTATTTTCTCTAAATCATGATTCGTTAAAATCTTTTTAGGCAAATAACTACCTGTGCCTACTATTTTAGAATATATACTAGTCATTAGATAAGCCCGTATAAATTAATGATTCAATTTTATTTAATAGATTGTTTTTTGACTCATAATAAGCTGTGCTAATTGCCTGAGTAAAGGCAAACTCATCAGCACTTCCATGACTCTTTACAACAACACCTTGTAGGCCAAGCAAGCTTGCGCCATTATATTTTCTTGGATCTATTTTTTTCTTAACTGATTTCATTACAGGATAGCTTAAGATAGCAGACAATTTAGTTAAAATATTTTTATTAAATTCTTGTTTTAAAAAAAATGTAATAAACTTCGCCACTCCTTCAATACTTTTTAAGCTTATATTGCCAGCAAAACCATCTGTTACAATTACATCAAACTTACCATTAAACAAATCATCGCCTTCAGCAAAACCACCATAATTAATATTTGATTTTTGTATAAGTTGATCTGCCTTTTTAATTGTATCATTACCTTTAAATTCCTCTGCCCCTACATTTAATAGTCCTACAATAGGCTTAGTAGATATCTCTAAAGATTGAACTAGAGCTGAGCCTAATATAGAGAATTGATATAGATGATTTGCGTCACACTCAACATTTGCGCCTAAGTCTAACATATGGAAGTAGCCTTTCTTAGATGGTAATGCGCCGCATATTGCTGGTCTATCAATACCTGGTATCATTTTCAATATAATTTTAGATAATGCCATTAGTGCACCTGTATTACCAGCGCTCACACAAGCATGCGCAGCTTTTTCTTTAACAGCATTTATACATAATCTCATAGATGAATTTTTTTTTGTGCGAATGGCAGCTACAATCTCATCATTCATATTGATTGATTCACTAGTATGAATAATCGAATATCTTGTGTTTAACATCTGCTTCTGTTTGTCAGAAATATTATCTTCAATAGATGATTTATCACCAATTAATATTAAAAATATATCCTGATGAGCTAAAAGTGCACTAAACGCAGCTGGTACGGATGCCTTGACACCATGATCTCCGCTCATCATATCTAATGCTATGGTAATATTTGATTGCATTATGATATATTACTAAGAATCGACTATGTTTGCGACTCTTGTTCTTTCTCTTTCTTAACTTTAGGTGGGACTATTTCATTTCCCATATAGAATCCGTCTTTTGCAATATGGTGTCTAAGATGTTTCACACCAGAAGTCTTATCAGTAGATAATGCAGACCTAGTTAGACCATGATGAGATCTCCTCATATTTTTTTTGGATTTAGATTTTCTACTTTTTTGAACTGCCATATAAATACCACTAAATATATAAAATATACGATATAATAAGCAATATTTAACAATCAAGCAATTTATATCTTGCTTTATTCACAAATTATATTAAATAATCATATAAGACTTAACAATTATCTACATTCTGTTAGTATCTATGTGATTTAAGGAATATAAGAGTTATGAAGAAACTAATACTTGCATCAAGTTCAATACATAGAAAGAAACTACTTAAACAGTTAAACGTCAAATTTACATGTATATCACCTGATATTGACGAGTCACGCAAAATAAACGAAAACATCAATGATTTCGTAAAACGTTTATCAATTGAGAAAACGATGAAAGTTGCTCAGAATAAGAATAACTCGATTATTATAGGTTCTGATGAAGTAGCTGTGGTCAATAAAAAGATTTTAGGTAAACCACTAACAGCTAAAAATGCTAGAAAACAATTAATGCTTATTTCTAATAAGGATGTCATATTTAAAACAGGATTATGTGTTTATGATACTGATACAAGAAAAAAATTTGTTACAGTTGTTAATTATCGAGTTACATTGAGAAAACTAAATAAGTCTATAATAGAGGATTATATATCTAAAGAGGATATTCTTAATTGTGCTGCAAGTATCAGGATGGAGGGTTATGCTATAAAATTAGTAAAAAGTGTTAAAGGAGATGATCCGACATCAATTATAGGATTGCCATTAATAAAATTAACTGATTACTTAATTACTCTGGGCTATTTAAAATAGTTTTAAGAGAAATGATCATAACCATCTATATTAACCTGTATTTCTTTGCCATTTTCTATGTAAGAGAGATGATTGTCGGTGATTTTACCAATATTTGTAATTTTTATTTTAAACTTCTTTGATAATGATGTAATTTTATCCCTATATTTTCTATGTGCAGTAAAACATAGCTCATAGTCCTCTCCACCTCCTAAAATTGCAGTATATATTTTATTTGGGTTAATGACATTCTTAATCAATCTATGTCTCGGTATCTTATCAATATGAATTATAGCTCCTTTGTTACTGTCACTTAGAATACATTTTAGGTCTTTAGCAAGACCATCAGATATATCAATGCAACTATTTGCTACAGAGGCTAGTTCGATTCCTATATTAATTCTAGGAGTAGGTCTATGAAGATATTTTCTTAAAATTTTAAATTCTTTAAAATATTTTTTTTCGTTTGAGATCATAAGAGCTGTTCTTGCTGATCCAAGCATACCAGTAATATAAATATCATCATGTATTTTAGCTCCATCACGATATAAAATATTAGTTTTATTTTCACCAACAACTTGGATAGAAATGCTTAAAGGTCCTTTATTAGTATCACCCCCAATTAAAGCTACATTATGCATTTTAAGCAATTGATTCAGACCGCGATAGAATGACTTCACCCATTGAGTATCTAACTTAGGAATTGTAATAGCTAAAAATGCAAATCTTGGTATACAGCCCATTGCTGCTATATCGCTTAAGTTAGTTGCCAAACATTTATATCCTATATCATTAGCCTTATAATCAATTGTAAAATGTGGGCCTAAAAGAGAAGTATCAGTTGTTATAACAAAATACTTACGTGGTAATATTCTGATAACCGCACAGTCATCTCCAATACTTTTTATGACATTTTTTGATTTAGTTTTTATATTGTTTTTAATATATTTTAATAGATCAGACTCATTTTTAATCATTTTTATTATAATTTAGTTATTAACTTATCAAGCATGGTATTAATAAATTTATATGCATCTTTAGAAGAATATTTTTTAGCAATATTTATTGATTCATTAATTATCACATTCTTAGGAACATCTTTTCTAAATACCAACTCACATATTGCCAACCGTAATATTGATCTATCAATTGGTGACAAAGATTGTAAAATAATATCAGAATTTTTTTCTATAAGCGTATCAATTTTATTAGAATTAGATTCATATAATTCAATTAGATTATCAAAATAATCTTTATCATACTGTCTTTTCTCAATAAAATCATTTTTAATTGCAGAGAACGAATATTCATTAAGATCATGCTGATATAGAATCTTCAGTATATTTTCCCTTGCAAGAGTTCTTTCTTTAGGGTTAAACTCATTCATTATTAATTTTATTTATAATTTTATGCATCAAAATTGATGAGTAGGCAAAATCTCTACCTTTATCATATTTTTTTCCTGCCCTATCAATAGCTTGTTGGATAGTATTAGTTGTTAGAATTCCATTTATTACAGGAATTACATATTCCAACGATAAGTTTCTTAAGCCATTAATAACTGTCGATGAAAGATACTCGTCATGATTAGTATCACCTTTTAAAATACACCCCAGTGCTAGTATTTGTTTTGGTTTAAATTTTTCTATGATAAGTTTAGCAGTTAAAGGCACTTCAAAAGCACCAGGTGCTTCAATGAATCCAATATTCTCAGTATGTGACATTAATATCCTGGGATGGTCATATGAGTGTTTAATGAAACTATATGCCATACTCCCTGTTATTTCTTTATGATAAGAAGATGAAACAATTATTGTTTTACCTTTAAAATGCGGAGGTCTAACATTTAAATCGCATAGAGATGAATAAATATCTTCATCTAAGCTTGATGGATGTGGATATAAATCTTCTGATTCTATGGTGGTTTTTTTCATTATTTACTCACATATTTAATAACATTTAAGCCAAAAGCATTGATTCCGTGATATATTTTAGGTGTGCTCAATAAAATCATATCTTTAACTCCTATATCATTTAAAATCTGCGCACCTATTCCAACGGTCCTATAATCATCTGGTTTATTAGTGCTTGAAAACTGAGACTTACTAGTTTTAAGATCATTTATCTGACTTATAGATAAATTATTAGTTATGAAAACTAATGCCCCTTGCTTGGCTTTTGATATTTTTTTTAATGAAGCATCCAATGACCATACCGAAAGATTTTTAGCTTTTACAGTATCAGTTAAGACATTTTCAACATGAACTCTAACCGTTGTAGGCTCTCCCGACAGTATTTTCTTATTAATAAGTACAAAATGAATCTGTGCGGTAAGAATATCTTCATAATAGATACAATTAAAATCACCATAATCAGTTTTAATAACTTGTTCAGAAATTCTTTTAATAGTCTTTTGATTAGCAGCTTTATATTTAATAAGATCTTCAATGGTACCTATTTTTAGTTTATGTTTTTTTGCGAATGCTAGAAGATCTTTTTTTCTAGCCATACTACCATCATCATTCAATATTTCTACGATTACAGCAGAAGGTTCTAACCCTGCAAGTAAAGCTAAATCGCAACCAGCTTCTGTGTGTCCTGCTCTGACTAAAACACCGCCATCTTTTGCCATGAGTGGAAATATATGTCCTGGTTGCACCAGATCACTAGATTTTGATCTTTTAGCAACTGCTGTACGTATAGTCTTCGCTCTATCAGCAGCAGATATTCCAGTAGTTACACCTTTTGCAGCTTCAATAGAAACAGTGAAATTAGTCTCTTTTGATGATTCTCCGGTCTGCTTAATTAATGGTAAACCAAGTTTTTTACACTTTGAACTTGTTAACGTTAAACAAATTAATCCTCTGCCCTTAGTAGCCATAAAATTAATATCTTTTGGTTTGACAAATTCAGCTGCCATAACTAAATCACCTTCATTTTCACGATTTTCATCATCCATGATGATAACCATTTTGCCTTTCTTAATAGAATCTATTATCTCAAGCGTAGAATTAATCATGTTTTAACATCTCTATGTGTTTAGCAATATAGTCATATTCTATATTTACCTTTATTCCAGTTTTGTATTTCTTAATACATGTATTTTCGTATGTATGAGGAATAATCATAAGAAAGATACTAGTATCACTGACATCATTTATTGTAAGACTAATTCCATCAATTGCAATAGAACCTTTTTTTACTATATATTTTTTGAATTTTTTTTCTGTCTCTATTTCTAATAACCATGAATCTTTTTGACTATCAATATTTTTCACAGTGCCGACTGAATCAATATGGCCAGTGGTAATGTGTCCACTTATAAACTTATTGAGAGTTAATGGTAATTCTATATTGACATCACAATTTTCTTTAAGTCCTGATAGAGTAGTGAGTTTAATAGTCTCAGGAGATAAATTAAAATAATATAGTTCATTTTTAATTTCAGAAATCGTCAGACATACACCATTAACACATACACTATCACCAATTTTTAAATCTTGCTGATATTTTGATAAATTAATACTCACAACATATTCATTTGAAGTATTACTTATAAAATCTATCTTAGCCACTTGTTCTATAATTCCAGTAAACATTATTTAATCAGTCTCACCTTAATATCCTTTTCTAAACGAATAATATCATTAATTCGGTATTTAATCTTTCTTGAAAGCTTATTAATATAAGATACGCCAGAAAATGACTTTCCAGATTCACCTATAATCTTTGGAGATATATACAAAAGAAGTTCATCTATTAAATTTAATTTTAACATTGTCGAGGTAATACTAGATCCAGCCTCTACAAATACATTATTAAAGTTATTTTTTCCAAGATATTTAATGCATGCGGTGAGACTAATTTGATTATCTTTTTTTGATACCTTTATGACTTTAACATTTTTTTTGTATTTTTTTCTAGTATTTTCCTTTAGTGTAAATAAATGAATCATCCTATTTGTAGGAATAAAAACTTTATGATTAAGAGGAATCTCTAAACTACTATCTAATATCGCTAAATCTGGTTGCTTATCAATTCTACTAATTATGTCTTTATCTCTTATGGTGAATCTTGAATTATCTGAAATTATGGTTTTAGAAGATGTAAGAATTATAGATGTCATCGCTCTTTCCAAATGTACATCACGGCGTGATTCTTTAGATGTAATCCACTTACTAACACCGTTAGCAAGAGAGATCTTACCATCTAAAGACATGCCAAATTTAGCCGTAATATATGGCCTCTTTTTTGTGAATCTTGTAATAAACCCCTTGTTGAGATTAAGAGCTTCATCTTTTAGAATACCTACATTTACCTGAATGCCCGCTTTTCTAAGTTGTTTAATACTTCGAGTATTTACTAGAGGATTAGGGTCGATAGATGATATAACAACTCTACTAATTTTATTTTTAATAATTAAATCTGAGCATGGTGGTGTTTTGCCATGATGGCAGCATGGTTCTAAATTGATATATAATGTGGACTTTACTGCTTGTTTGCCGGCTTGCTTAATAGCCATTTGTTCAGCATGCGGGGAACCAGGCCTCTTATGGTAACCTTTGCCTACAATCTTATTATTTTTGACGATGATTGCGCCTACCATAGGGTTAGGATCGGCGCTGAACCTTCCTTTAGAGGCTAGCAAAAGGCATCGTGCGATATAGTTTTTATCTATATCAATATCATTCATCAATTAGCTTTTTCTGTAGTTTTTTCATGTTAGGTGATAAATCTTTATCTAAATTATCAATTACTTTTTTAAATGAATCTTTGTTCTCAAAATTTAAATAAACAGATGCAAATCTTAAATATGCAACATGATCTAGATTTAATAATTCATCCATTACAATTTTACCAATATCACTGGTAGATAACTCTTTATCTCCATGGGTTAGGCATTTAGTAAATATATTTGAAAATGTTTTGTTAATATCATCGATGGCATTTATTCTTTTCTCTAAAGCAATATTTACTCCAGCTTTAATTTTTTCTTCAGAGAATAACTCAGATGATTTATCAGACTTTATAACTCTGGGATACGCAAGGTCTGATTGTTCAGAAGTATTAAATCTTGCATGACAAGATGTACATTCTCGCCGTCTCTTAATGGTATTAGTATCAGAGCTTAACCTAGAATCAATTACTTTCGTCTCAGGCTCTCCGCAAAATGGACAGCGCATACATTATACCTCTTAGGCTACAGCTTTTTTATTAGCTGAATATACCGGATATTGAGATGTGAGATTTATAATTTTCTCTTTTACAGATGATATGTTAGATTCAGATTCAATATCATCTAATACATCACAAATTAAATTACCTAATATTTTAGTTTCTGCTTCTTTAAAACCTCTTGTGGTAATTGCAGCAGTGCCTAACCTAATCCCGCTTGTAACAAATGGGCTTTGAGGATCATTTGGCACAGAGTTTTTATTTACAGTTATGTATGCTTTATGTAAAGCTGCATCTGCGGCTTTACCGGTTAAACCTTGTTTAACTAAACTTACTAGCATAAGGTGATTTTTGGTACCACCTGATACTATCTCGTAATCTCTTTCAATCATTGTTTTAGCTAATACGTCAGCATTTGTAACGACCTGTTTCATATATTCTTTGAATTCTGGTTGAAGCGCTTCTTTGAATGCAACAGCTTTTGCTGCTATAACATGCATAAGGGGTCCGCCTTGAGTTCCTGGGAATACTAGAGAGTTAAATTTCTTTTCTAATTCTGGGTTTGATTTACAAATAATTATTCCACCTCTTGGACCTCTAAGTGTTTTGTGTGTAGTTGATGTTACTACATCAGCAAATGGAACTGGAGATGGATATACTCCACCAGCTACAAGCCCAGAAACATGTGCCATATCAACTAAAAAATAAGAATTAACTTTATTAGCTATCTCAGACATTCTTTCCCAGTCAATAACTTGTGAATATGCAGAGAAACCACCAATTAGCATTTTTGGCTTATGAGTTATAGCAAGTTTTTCTATTTCATCATAATCAAGCATACCATTATCATCAATACCATACTGAACAGCGTTAAATAATTTACCTGAGAAGTTAACCTTCGAGCCATGTGTTAAGTGACCACCTGCATCTAAACTCATACCTAGAATTGTATCACCAGCATTTAGTAGGGCTAAGTAAACTGCTGCATTAGCCTGTGATCCTGAATGAGGTTGTACATTTGCATAATCTGCGCCATACAGTTCCTTCAGACGATCTATGGCTAATTGTTCTGCTACATCTACATTCTCACATCCACCATAATATCTCTTATAAGGGTAACCCTCAGCGTATTTATTTGTTAAAACCGATCCTTGTGCTTCAAGCACTCTTGGACTTGCATAGTTTTCAGATGCAATAAGCTCTACATGATCTTCTTGTCTAACAATTTCTCTTTTTATTGCATCATTAAGTTCGTCATCAAATCCTGCAATTTTCATCCCTACTTCAAACATATGGCCTCCTTTTTGATTAAATCGGACAGTAAATTCAAATGAAATGTTAACATTTAATAGGTTTTTTGTAACTAAGTTTCTATCCCAAAATTATCGCTTTCCCCTATTATTTCTATAGTTTTTTTGCTTTGTGGATTATATTGCTTAATATTTGTTAGATACTCTTTAGTGATATCCCATATTGGTTTTCCAGATTCAACCGAATTAACACTTGCCCATCCGCTTACAATGTATTTCTTATTATTTTTCAATAGCTTATCATTACTATCTCGAATATTTGAAATACGATTATATTGAGATTGACTCGGAGAGATATTATAAGATAAACCCCTTGTTCTCACCATATCGCCACCTTGTTGAAAATATGGATCTGGATTGAAAAGATTATCAGCTACATCTTCCAAGATATTCTTGATGTTTTCTCCAGTCATTTCTCTTCTATAGACATTGGGGTAAGTTATCGCAGTATGGCTATATATATCAGACATTTTAATATTTTCGCCAGCTAAAATAGTTGGTCCCCATCTAAAACCAGGTGACAGACATATTTCTGAATCAAGCATATTCTGCATGGATTCGCATAATAAGTCATCAAATGTCCCATTAAAATTACCCCTCCTGTATAAATCAATATTTGTTTGACCAACTATTTCATCAAGATGTTTTTTGTGAGGTTTTTTTATTGCATCAATAAAATTAGACATATCCATAGAAGGGTTAATTCTATGAGAAATTATTGGTAGTAATTTATAATTATACTCAAAAGAATTTTTATTAAATCTCAAATCTAATAATGATATGAACTTACCATTACACCCAGAATTAATTATTATAGTTCGTGAATTATTATTATATACTTCTATAGGCCTAGGAAGCACATCATGGGTATGACCGCCTAAAATAATATCCAACCCTTTAACTTTTTCTGCCATCTTTTTATCAACATCTACACCATTATGAGATAAGAGTACAATTAAAGATGGGTCCACTTCCTCTTTAATTTTTTCAATGAGTTCTTGTAATTCTGCTTCTCTAATGCCAAATGTTAAATTTGGAATCATTCTTTTAGGATTGGCTATTGGTGTATATGGGAATGCTTGACCAATTACAACAATATTATGATTACCAAATTTTTTAATTACATAAGGTTTTACATAATGATCATTTTCGTCTATTGGCTCTAATCCATTAAAAATGGCTTCTTCTGTAAGTTTTATGTTTTGTGCTATAAAATCACCATTAAAATTTTTGATATTCTTTGTAAAAATACTTTCTCCGAATGTAAACTCCCAATGTCCTGTCATAATATCAACACCAAGCATATTAGATGCTTCAACCATGTCAGCACCATTTTCAATGAGTGATAAGCCACTACCCTGCCATGTATCTCCACCATCTAATAATAATGAATTATTGACATCAGCTCTTAAATTATCAATAACGCTTTTAAGATATGCATATCCACCAAATTTTCCAAATTCTCTTGCTAAATAATTAAAATCAAGATGACTATATGCATATTTATAGAAGTCAGAAGATATTGAATATATATCAAGTAATTTCTTACCAACTATATGTGGAGGTTTATTTTTATTTGCTCCTACACCTATATTATAATCAGGCTCTCTAAAGTACATTGGGTCAAGTTGAGCATGAGTATCTGTGATATGAAGGAGACGAAGATTACCATATGCAGGTACTTTATAATTAACTTCATCACTAGCAAAAGATGGCTTAATAACTCCTGAAGCATAACCAGCTAAAAGAAATTGTATAAATTCGCGTCTATTCATTTTAGATGTCTCATAGTTTTTAAGAAAAATACCATTATAAAAATTAATATATATAATGATATCAAATAATAATCTGCCTTTATAATCAAGTAATAATGAATAAAGGAAACTAATATAATTATATAAATAAGTTTATGTATTATAGCCCATTTATCACCAAGACGTTTTTTTATATTATCATTGGAGGTAAATACTAAAGGTATAAACAATAAAACTCCAATATATCCTATTTGGATATATGAGAGATGCAAAATCTCATAAACTAAAAAATTGAAATCAAAACTATTATCAATCATATATAGTAATAAATGAAATACTGCATAACCAAATGTAACTAATCCCAGAGATCTTCTATCGATAATTTTTAAAGAACTATTCAACAATGGTACAATGATGATTAGTATCAAAAAAATAACGATAATATGGCCGGATGATATAATTAAATAAGATAAGGGATTAATTATGTTTTTTGAAAACAAAGATATGAATAGTATATAAATTAATGGGCATAAAGATATTAAATAGGTTCGAAATATATTTGACATGAATCTAAGTTAAAAGTTTTTCTTTAAGTCCATGCCCTCATATAAGTTAGACACAAACTTACTATATCCATTAAACATCAATGTATCACGTTTACCAAACTCACCAATTCTTCTCTCACGCTTTTGACTCCATCTAGGATGATTCACATATGGATTAACATTGGAATAGAAGCCATATTCATTAGGAGTTTGTTCATTCCATGTGCATAGAGGTTCACTCTCAACAAATGAGATTCGAACAATTGATTTAATACTTTTAAATCCATATTTCCATGGAACAATTAGTCTCACAGGTGAACCATTTTGATTTGGCAAAATTTTACCGTATAAGCCTACCGATAATAATGTAAGTGGGTTTGATGCCTCATCTATTCTAAGTCCTTCTCGATAAGGCCAGTTAAGTATTTTTCGTTTCTGGCCAGGTAAATTATCAGGGTCTAAAATAGATTCAAATGCAACATATTTTGCTTTTTGCAATGGTTTTACAATATTTATTATCTTTTGTAACTCAAATCCTATCCATGGCACAACCATAGACCAGGCTTCTACACACCTCAGTCTATAAATTCTCTCTTCTAATGGAAATTTTTTAGTTAGATCCTCTAGGTCCAAAACTATAGGATTGTCAACAAGTCCATCAATAGTTAACTTCCAATTTTTTGTAGAAAGTTTATTAGCATTTAACATGGGGTCTTTTTTCCCTGTGCCTAGCTCGTAAAAATTATTATATGAGGTTATTTGTTTAAAAGTATTAGTCTCTTCATTAGTACTATAATCTAAATCTTTAGTAAAAAACAAATTCTGCTCTTTAGAACTGACCATAGAAGTTTGTGTGAGTATAGGAACAGATAGAATAGATGCCATTATTTTTCGTCTATTCAAAAAATAGAATTCATCAGTGATACTATTTTCTTTGTCTATATCATACTTATTAGTCATTAGTTCACCCAGTTATAAGCATTTGCAAAAAATTTAGACCAAGGAGATAATTTCCAGGTTTTGGATCTAAAACTACATTGATACAACTCGAATACTCGCTCTGGATGAGGCATAAGAACTGTGATTCTCCCATCAGTATTTGTAAAACCATTAGCTCCTGAAGGCGAACCATTTGGGTTAGATGGGTAAGTATCAGTTATTTTATTTAAATCATCCACATAATTAATTATAGCAGCCTTAACATCTTTTTTGTTCTTAAATAGTGCTTGACCTTCACCATGAGAGACAATTATTGGCAATATGGACCCTTCCATGCCAGTAAAAAATATTGATTTAGATTTTTTAATTTTAATTCTTGATAATCTAGCTTCAAATTGGTTAGATTTATTACTAATGAATTTTGGCCAATGTTCTGTGCCAGGTATTATAGATTTTAAATGAGATAACATTTGACAGCCATTACATACACCTAAAGCAAATTTATATTTATCATTAAAAAATTCCTCAAGCTCATCCTTAAGGCTGTCATTATGCAATACATTACTTGCCCACCCTCTACCAGCTCCTAAAACATCACCATATGAAAATCCACCACAAGCAACCAAACCGTTAAATTTCTTCAAAGATATATTTTTTTTAAGAATATCATTAACATGCACATCAAAAGCCTCAAACCCACTTTTAATAAATGCATGTGCCATCTCTCGATGGCCATTTATACCTTGGTCCCTAAGAATTGCAATTTTAGGTTTTGATTTTTTCTTCTTAAAATATATTTTATTCATATCAAATAATATTTTATCAACTTTTTTAGGTATATTTTTGTGACTCATAATTTTATAATTATATTCATGTTTGGCTAGAATTGGATTATCTCTTAGTTTTTGTATATCAAAAGAAAGCTTACTCCATGATTTCCTTAACTTATATAAAGGAATATTTATGTCTTTATATGATTTTATGTTGATTTCAGGTGTCTTTTGATTTTTAGATTTACCCAAGCTCAGTATAAAATTATTAAATGAACACTTTTCTGCTAATGTATAGAATTCATGTATTTTTGATGATGGTACTTCAACAACAGCGCCTAACTCTTCATTAAAAAAGAATTTGTTAAGTGTATCTTCATCATGATATTTATTTAAGTTTTTATTTATTACAATAGTTTTATTTCCACCAAAAGCCATTTCAGTTAGAGTGGTAAATAAACCTCCATCAGATTTATCATGGTATGCAGATATGGTATTTTTTTGTATAAGTTTTTGGACAAAATTAAAGAATAGTTTTAAGTGCTTTATGTTATCAAGGCAAGGGACATCAGAGTCGATGATATTATGAATTTGATGCAATGCTGAACCTCCAAGCCTTGTTTTTCCCATAGCAATGTCTAATAAAAAAATATTACCTTTGCCTTTAAGGGCTGGTGATATGAATTTATTTATATCTTTAATAGAGCTAAAAGCAGATAACACTAGACTCATAGGACTCTCAACCTCTTTATGTATAGATTTATCACTCCATTTAGTATTCATTGATAATGAGTCTTTTCCAACAGGTATAGTTATATTTAAATCTCTGCATAGTTTGCTTATTCTATCTACTCCCAAATATAAGGCTTCAAGCTCATTATGATTTTTAGATGACGCCATCCAATTCGCGGACAGTTTTATATTTGATAAATCACCAATATAAGCACAACTAATATTAGTTATAATTTCGCCAAATGCAATATCTGCAGATGCAGAAGGATTAGTGATAGATATAAAAGGTCTCTCTCCCATTGTCATAACTTGGCCATTTTTGGATCCGATGTATGACATGGTTGTGGAAACATTGGAGATTGGCACTTGGTTATGGCCTATCATTTGATCTTGTGATACTAAACCTGTAACAGTACGATCTCCAATTGTTATTAAAAAACCTTTATCTGCCACGGATGGTAATTGAAGAATATTGTATATTGACTTGGTGAATGAATCATATGTATGTATTTGTTTTTTATAATGAGATATGAAGTTCTTCAAAAATATTTTTGTAATAGGAGGCTTTCCTAAAAGATAATTCATAGGTAAATCAATAATTTTTGAATTGCCATGATTCAATATGAGTTGTTTTTTATCAGTTACATTACCTATAACAGAGTATGGGCAGTTTTCAATAGCACATATGGAATCAAATTCATAGTGATGCTTTTTGTCTATGATAATTGCGTATCTTTCTTGAGATTCATTGCACCATATTTCAAGTGGTGACATTGATTTTTCTCCTAACGGTATTTTTGATAGGAATATATTTGCGCCTTTATTAGAATCATTTACTATTTCTGGTATTGCATTACTAAGCCCACCAGCACCAATGTCATGTATGCTTTTAATCAAAGAGGTATCATTAAAAATACATTTATTTATAACTTCTTGACACCTTCTCTGAATTTCTGGATTATCTCTCTGTACTGATGAAAAATCTAATTCTTCATCGCTATGTCCAGATGATAAAGATGAGGCAGCACCACCACCTATGCCAATCAAATAAGAAGGGCCACCAAGCACAATAATTAGATCGTCTTTTTTAAGTTTATGCTTGAAGAGATTTTTTTCTCTTATTTGACCTATACCTCCTGCAATCATAATAGGTTTATGATACCCAAATGACTTTTTTTTATTATCTGTTGAATTAACATTACTCTCAAATGTCCTGAAATACCCAAATATATTTGGTCTACCAAACTCATTATTATATGCGGCAGCTCCAATGGGTGCTTCTATAATAATATCTAATGGTTTCTTTATTCTTGATGGAACACCAATAGTTTTTGACTCCCATGAATTTATAGAGCCTGGAATTCTTAGGTTGGAAAGAGTGTACCCTGAGAAACCTACTTTTGGCATAGAACCAGAGCCAGTTGCTCCTTCATCTCTTATCTCGCCACCAGAACCTGTAGCTGCGCCTGCAAAAGGAGCTATTGCAGTTGGATGGTTATGAGTTTCAGCTTTAATGATGTAATAGTCATTTTCCCTAGAATATTTATATTTATAATTTCTAGTGAACATAAAATTATTTTTAAATCCAGAAATTATTGAACAATTATCTTTATAAGCAGAAATTACATCTTTATTCTTTTTTTTATATGTTGATTTTATTAAATCAAAAAGAGTTGTACTCAGATTTAATCTAGATTTTTTAATATCTGAATTAAATATTTTATGCCTACAATGTTCAGAATTAATTTGCGCAAACATCATTAGCTCAATATCATTTGGATTTCTACTCAATTTATTAAATATATTTTGTAAATATTTCATTTCAAGATGATTAAGTGCTAAACCATGAGAAGAATTATAGCGAGATAATTTTGAGAGATTAATTTCTCTATGATTATTAGGTTTAATATATTTTTTCTGTGAAAATAAATAATTATTAATATCTAAATTCTTAGTTATTTGATATTCCGTCATTTTATCACATACCTGGTTTAAGAATATTTTATTTTTCGTAAAATTATCTTTTGATTTGAAGTCATATATTTTAATCTTCTCAATAGTAATTGAATTGTTTAATCCACAGTTAAGCAATATTTGTTTTGCTTTCTCTGACCAGGGTGACAGATGACCTGATCTAGGAAATATTATTGCAGAAAATCGTGGTAAAATTGACGGTATCAATTCTTTATTGGATTCTAATAAGTCAAAAATTAGGGATTTTTCAGAAGAATTTAAACCTTTATTATAATTGATTTTGTATAAATAACGGTAATTCGGGAGATTGAGCTGGGGATTTATGCCTGAAGGCTTGCTTTTGTAGTCATTTTTGGATTTTTTTTCAACTAAAATATATTGATATACTGCCATTGTATATCTATTTTAATATAGTTTTACTAATATTAATATTGCATATTGCTAATCTATGAGATTGAATATAAGATAACAACAATTTTCGGGGGCGACCTGGTTTCGACGTGGGTTGCAATGCCTGAGGTGCATGTCGAGCTTTCAGTAACTCGTTAATCTGCTGAAAAACTATAAACGCTGAAAATAAACCTTTAGCTCTAGCAGCCTAACTGCCGCTAGCTTCACTCAGAGTAGGCTTATATGCTCTGTACTGAAGTCATTATGATAAGACCGCAGCATATATTCTTGTTATTATGTTGTTAAAAATTAACAAGATAGTTGATAAGTGGATTGTTTGTCATCAGCTTATTAATTAAATATAAGACAAACTAAACATGTAGTGCCAATGGTTGAGTTCTCTCGGACGCGGGTTCGATTCCCGCCGCCTCCAATAATTAAAAAATATCCAATAGAATAACTGTAGACAATAATATCATAACTATAATAATTATTATGATTTTAACTGATTCAAAAAAAATATACTTACGTGGTTTCTTGCCTTCAGTCATTTAATTAGAATTTAAAGACAACACTTCCGTAAGCGATTCTTTTGCATCACCAAATAACATAAGTGAATTTTCTTTATAGAAAAGAGGGTTTTCTACTCCTGCATAACCGGTAGACATGCCACGTTTAAGAACAACAGTGTTTTTTCCCTTCCAACATTCGATAACAGGCATACCTGAAATAGGGCTATTAGGATCCTCAAGAGCAGAAGGATTAACAATATCATTAGCACCAATTACTATAGATAGGTCAATATTAGAAAAATCATCATTAACTTCATCCATTTCAAAAACAATGTCATAAGGTATTTGAGCCTCAGCTAACAGTACATTCATATGTCCAGGCATTCTTCCAGCAACAGGATGTATGACAAAAATTACATCAATTTTTTTATTTTTCAAAATATTAATTATTTCATTTACTACGAATTGTGCTTGGGCTACTGCCATCCCATAACCTGGAATAATAGCAATTTTCTTTGATGCCAAAATAAGTTCTTTAAATTCATCTGTATTAATTGAATTAATATCACCTTGTACTGATGAATTAGTGCTAGGTTTGGAAGATTCGGTACCAAAGCCACCCGCAATAACAGAAATAAAACTTCTATTCATTGCTTTACACATAATATAGCTTAATATAGCGCCACTACTTCCAACTAATGCGCCAACGACAATGAGTAAATCATTACTCAGCATAAACCCGGTAGCAGATGCTGCCCATCCAGAATAAGAATTTAACATTGAAACAACTACAGGCATATCGGCGCCACCAATAGAAGCAACCAAGTGAATACCAAATATAAACGAGATAATTAGCATGAGTATAAGTGAGTTTGATGCAGTATCTACTACATCTGTTGAGACAAAAATATATGCAAGTAAAATAATTGATACAATCATAAGTAGATTAAG
>MDSV01209727.1_pt1 | contig 21011 bp, 19 predicted proteins | sample 810851 | NCBI WGS metagenome assembly MDSV01 (sample SAMN05326640, study PRJNA326480) | marine metagenome | isolation source: seawater | place: Atlantic Ocean: North East | collected 2012 | reverse complement strand
TTTTCTGTCTCCATATAAAACACCTACATCTAAACCTAAATTTTTATAGTCTTTTTCTGTTTGTACAACCAAATCTTTATTAGGCACTATTACTATTGTTCTACCATAGGGCTCACATTTGTGACTTAATACGGCAGTTATAAGTGTTTTACCAGCACCTGTGGCAATCTCTTGTAAACATTGTGTATTTTCTAAAAACTTATTAATAATATCTACTTGATAATCTCTTAATATAACTGGCTGTCCTTCTGCAGGATGTTTTTTAGGCCATGCAACATGATCATAACTTGTTTGGCTTACTTGTTCAAAACTAAAGTCCCATTTTTTACGCATATCACTTATTTCTATCTCATAACCTTCTTCAGTTACAATAGGAACAAGTTTATCTAATAAATGAAAATATGTTCTGCCACCTATATCGCAGTACCTTACACACCCGTCCCAACGACCTAATTTATAGGCTGGCATATGATATGCATAGGGAAGGAAGTATTTACAGGCATCAGAAATCTTACGCCTTGCTTTTACATCAAGTCCTGTGAAACGAACATTTACTTCGTCTCTAATTTCTAAAACACATTTCGCCATAAGTAATTATACTACCAAGTGTACCCTAATGTCAAGTAAATTTCTCTACCTTCTGTATTATAAAAAGGAACAACTTCTACAACTTCATCAGTTAAGTTTTCTCCTCTTAAAGATAGTGTAAAGCCGTTTACAAACTCTTTAGTTACATATAGATTTAATTTATTTAAGTCTTCCAAATACTCTTGTCCTTCTGCTAAAAAATCATAAGGTCCAGGTGCTCTGTCTAAATTAAATGCATACTTTAATCTAAAGTTTATGTCAAAAAAGTCTTCGCTGTATTGTAATACACCAGCAAATTTAGGCACTCTGGTTTGATCTGTATCTGTATATTTTAAACTTATAAAGATAGGACCAATGTTATTAGCATATCTAATACCTGCTGTGGTGTATTCTCCTGTATTTGCATATGTGGCCATAGTGTAAACAGGATTATTATCTTCTACCGTAGTATATACACAACCTGATGGCATTCCTTCTGATGCTGTATAGTTAGGATCTAATACACAACCGCCAAATGTACCATCTTCATTTACTGATGATTCGTAATCTACCTGTAAAGATGTTGTGATATTATCTGTATAGTATCCTGGCACATATTCTATTGCTTCTTCAAAGTCATACATGAATACACTTAATGCACCATAACCTAATTCAACACCTACACCTTTTTCAGGTTCTAGTTCTTCATTACCTTGAACAAATCCGTCCCCAAATTTTTCATACAGATTTGCTTTTCTAAAACTGTTTCCTAAATTAAAGAACCAGTCTCCTTTCTCTATACCCAGTCTAAGAGCATTTTGATCATCATTACCTAGTCTAATACCAAAGTTATAATTTAAAATAAAATCAGCATTCGCTTGGAAATAAATTGCACCATTCTCATCTGAATATTTTTCATCTGTCTGTGTTAAAGTAAATACACCATTGCCCTGGATAACATCAAAAGGGTTATTTAAATCTGGTTGTTCAGTGCCGTCCCATAGTGGCAACAATGTACCATCGTTATATCTCAAATTTTCATCAGTATAGGAACCTGGTATTGTATTATAACCTTCTACAACTTCTGTACCCTCAACATTTTGCCAACTGCTAGTATTGTAATATTGTTTTTCTACGTCTACACCAAATGCAATATTTAAATTATTACTGAGCTCTAACTGGTTACCAATTCTAAAATAATCTCTATAACTTTCGTTTGTGTATGTAGGGTCTAATTCTGTAAAATACTCTGCTGTATTATAATTTCTACCTATAGTAATGTAATCGTTTCTTATCGCTACATTATATCTTTGTCCATCTTGTAAACAGTCATTGCTCTGATTCCAACTATAGCCATAGCAGTTGTCATAATCATATTCGTATTCAGTAAACTTACCTACAATAGTAAAGTCTCCTGCATCTATATTAAATCTAGCAGTTTTGTTTTCGTAATTATCTTCTTCATCATTATCATTACGAACACTATCCATGCCTTCTTTAACCATACTGAACTCTAACTGATCAATAGGAGCAACTCTAATATAAGCAGTATCTAAAACTTCTCCTCTATATGTAATACCACGTTCTATTGTATCCTGAATTAGTACTGTTCCTGCTATACTACCTGAGCCGTATATAACACCATTTGCACCTGATATAACTTTTACTGTTTGCCCACTAGCAAAATCATGTCCAAAGTCATACCAACTTGCGCCTGGGTCGTTTGCTGGAATACCATTCACATAAACTGATGTATGTGAAGTTTGAGCACCACGTTCATTGTAACCTACAAAGCCACCATAGCCACCTGCATTCCAGGTAAAGACTGGCATAATAGCACTCATTAAACTGCTATTTTCTATAGGGTCTGCTTTAACCACTTTTTCTTGTTGAGCGGTAACAACAATCTCTTCTATCTCATCTGCAAATGCCCATGCACTTAACAGAGGTAAACAAATTATAAATGTTATTTTAAATAAATGTTTGTGAAAAAAATCTTCCATTTTTAAATCTCCGTGACCATTAAGTCGTAATAGTTTTAGTAAGTAATAATTATACACGAAGTATATATTTTGTCAAGCATAAAAAAGAAGAAACCCCCAACTAATTGAGGGTTTCTAAAAGTGTTCAAAGTGGGAGGGTTTTGAACACTAGGGGGAACATGAGAGACCTACTTATCGATCAGTCTCCTCATGCAAGTTGACTCTGCTAATTCTTTCCACTTATCGAAATCCATCTTAGCCAAGTCAGCAATTTTAAGTACCATTCTTAAACTTAATTCCCTAAGTCTAGCACTTTTTAAGACCATAAAGTCTATAATTTCTTTTTCAAACTCTTTGCTAAAGCCATACTCTTTAAGCATACCATCTCTAACAATTTGGTTGATTCTTAAGAACTTATCACTTGTAGTATCTAATCCAAGATCAATGTAGTGACATCTACTCATTAATGCTTCTAAGTGATCTTGTATTTTCTTACTTCTAACATTTTCAAAATTTACATTAGTAATAAAAATTACACCACCTGAGAATTCAAATCTATCAGGAATACCTTCTCTTCTCAAAGCCTGTGATTCTGCTTTCCAACTAATAGTTCTTTTCTTACCAGAGTCTAAAACTGCTTTAAGCATATTCAAACAAACTTCATCAAATAAAATACTATCACAGTCATCAAATACTAGGATATCACCTTTATTAGAATTGTTGAATAGTGTTTGGTATAAACCAATTGGTGTCATGGAACCTTTAACAACTTCAGTTCTTGGAGGTTGTCCAGATAGTTTAGTCATTGAGTCATACTCATCAAGTATTGTTTCAACACCAAAACTTTTACCAACTCCTGGAGGGCCACTAACAATTAGTCCTCTAACAGTACCGTTTGCTACAGCATCAGTCATTTGATCTAAAACAGCAAACCTACCAGCAATTCTATCCATTGCCTGTTGTTTAGTTTCCTTTTTCTTTTTAGTCTTCTTGACTGGCATAATTTCCTGGTATTCTTCTTTACTAGCAGGTGAAACACTAAGTGGCGAGTCAACTAAAATTCTAACTCTTTTAGCATTTGGTCCCATTAAAGAACTACCATCAACAGTAACAAAAGCACCTTTCTTACCAAAGGTTAAGGGTTTTACTACTGGAAATACCGCATCTTTAATAGGTGCATTACGGTAAGTACCTTTCTTTATTTTTACGAAGTTTTGCATTTTTCCTCCCACGGATTAATTTAACTTACTATTCAGTATAACAAATATTTCTTATTTGTCAACCTATTAACCAAGAAATAAAACTAAAGAATATCCAAATACCTATTAAAGTACCTATGAAATCTATGAAACTATCTCTAGCATTGTCCCAAAGTGCATTTATAGTCCAAATTATTGAACCTATTATGCCTATTGTTGCTAAAAATGATACCATATATTACTCCTATTTCCTTATTAACTATATATAGTATAGCATTTTTTGGGAGATTGTCAACCTTTTTTTATTGGTTTATTAGAAGCGATTGGTTGTGTTTTAGTATTGGCATCATATCCCAATACATGTCATGTAATTCTTCTATGGGTTTGTTATTAAGTTGCTTAATAACATCTGTAAGCATATCTACTTTCTTTATAGGGTCTGTTTCATTATCATAATCTTCGTTCCAGTAATTACTAAATGTTTTATATCCCATGCTTTTAAGATGGTCTAAGGTACCCGTACAACAATAGATAAGTTGTGGGTGTAAGTTTAACATAGGACGAGTAGTTTTTTCTGTAATAAACATTTCTGTATGAAAAGGTCTAAAGTATTCATTTAATTTTTCATCATCAAATTGATCTGCTAATGTAAAACACTCTGAACTTTCTGTAGTAACAGTAAAGTAAGAATTTTCATATACATATCTATAATCTCCTACTTTATTCCAGTCACCACCGTCTTCACCTGTCCAATCTATTACTTCAAATAAAGTATCAAATGCTGTTTGCCAATCTCCTTTAATATCACATTGTATTGGTAAAAGATCTAATAATTCTTCTGGAACATTAAATTGTGACATAGTATCCACATCTTTATAATAATGAAAACTTGTTAATGAGTCTTGCTGTATTAATCCTTTTTCCCACATGTATAACATAAATCTTTGTCTATGTGCTAACATGTTTCTATTAAAACAATTAAACTTATGCTGTCTTAATTGTGTTGGTGGTTCTAAAGTAAATTTTAAATGTTCATAATATCTTTTATTCTTTCCGTATAATTCAAATCCAAAATGTTCATACTTGCAATTTATTTTTCCATCGTTTGGAGCATATATAGAATGCCATTTATCATATGAACTTTTTACAGTACCACTACCTGAAAGGAAAGTGATATTTTCTAAAGGTACATTATAATTTGTAGCAAACTTATGTATAGCATCAGGCCAATATTTTCCATCTACAAGCCATAACGAACCCTCACTAGTATATCTAAAAATGATATCTATTTCTTTAGAATGCTCTGGATTTGCTTTTAGTTTATCTGTAAGTTCTTTTGTTAAACTAACTGTGAAGTCTTCAAATGTAGTTCTTGCTCTTTCTTCACAATGCTGTAGATTGAATTCGTAGACTAGTCTATCACTATGTCTTCCATTCCTGCTGTTCTCAATCTCGTTATGTGTCCTATCTGCCATTGTTTTGTATCCAATCCTTTCATTATGCCTAAGTATTTATTTCTTAATAAACTAAATTGATTAACTAAATGACTTAGATCTATAACAGATTGTTCACCATCAACAAACTTGTCAGCATCTCTGCTGGATAATGTTCTATTATAATTTTCCAAATACTTACGAAATATTTTAGAACGTTCTCTGCGAAGTTCTATATTTAGATGTTCGAGTATTGCTTCAATCTCTTGTAGTTGATTGAAGCGAAACTCTGTCAGACCGGGAAGGGAGGAAGAGGCTTTCTCTAAACTCCCTTTGATCTTTACTTCCCATCGTGCTTCATTCAGTTCTTTTTCGTAATACTCTATTGCCGGAACTATATTACCTAAGTCTTGAACAATTTTATTATAATGGGTAGCCATAATTTATTCCCAATCATCCTCGTCATCTTCATCGTCACCTAAGCCGAATTCATAATGACTTACTAGTGCCGCCTTCATTACTGAATCAAACATGTTTAGATTGTCTTCTACTTGTGATATATCTAATTGATCATCAAAAACTCTAACAATCTCTTCAGCAACATGAAGTCGTTCTTTTACTGAAACATATGGTTTAACACTATCCCATATATTATATAGCAACTCAATCTCAGGATTCATCGTGTATTGAGACATCGTAGTCCTCCATATTAGGTTCTAAATCTTCTGGTTCAATATCTTCTGGCACATCTTCTTGTGCTATAGGATTTTGTCCCCATTCATCTAAAATTACTTGAAGTTTATCATCAGTCCAGGCTTTTCTGAACTCTTTAATTTCTTCACCAGTTACTGGCGATACATAAGAAAGTTTGTTGCCGACTTTAACCACAATGCCTTTTGCTTCTAACATTTCTAACATACCACTATAAGGGTCCATTCCTGTTTCATATGGAATCTTAATTTGTACACCTTCAAAAGGTTTACTATATCTAGACTTCATAACTTTACAGGCGGCTCTTATACCTTGTACTGTAGATACTTTGTTTCCATCTGCATCTTCTTTTAATTTTAGTTTTTTAATTGCTACAACAATACTACTTGCATATATAAAACCTTGTCCGCCTGATATTTTATCATCAGGATCAAACATGTCTTGCGAGGCATAAGTATGGTTAGTTGCAACAATACCTATTGGAAAAGGTGCTATTTGGTTAACTGTGTTTCTAACTAAAGACGCCAATGCCTTTGGTTTTCTACCCATATCACCTTTCATATCACCTTTTTCAAATTGTGTTACATCTGTTGGAGTTAATAACATTCCTAAACTATCTATAACAAATAACAGTTTTGGCATATCATCATATTCCATATCACCGTAATTATTTTTATAGTCCTTCATAAATTCAGATATTGCTTTTGCAACATCATCAATCATGCTTACACTAATTTTTAATAGTTTTTCTGGACTTGTATCAACGTCTAATGCCTGCAACCATTGTTCGTCTAATGCGTTCTCAGAGTCAAACAATACTACTTGACATCCTTTATCTTGTGCATTTTTAACAATGTTACCAGAACATATAAATGATTTACCAGAACCTGATTCACCTGCAAACACACTTACTTTACCTAATGGAATACCTCCATTGAAGTCTCCGCTTATTAAGTAATCAAGTGTTTTGTTACCAGTGCTGACCCAATCTCTAGGATCATGGAATCCAGCACTAATACCTGAAATGCTTTTAGTCAATCCAGTTCTGAACTTTGTTAAGTCAAATGGTTTTTGCATAATATCTCCTTAAGACTGTCTATTTCTGATCATGTTAAGAATATCATCTGCTGATTTCTTACCAGTATCTTCTGCAGGTGCAGTTGCTACTGTTTCAGCCACTGGTGCTGGTGCAGTCTCTACCGCTGGTGCAGTTGTTTCTGCTACTACAGGTTCTGGTGCACTTACAGGTGCCACACTCTCTGTTGTAGTTGCTTGTACAGTTTGAGCTGGAGCCACAGTTGCCTGTGTTTTTGTTCCAGTATCAAGTCCATAGGGTTTGAAAAAGTTACCCCATTTTGCTGGATCATACAGTTCTCCGTCAACACTTGCTTGAAACATTTCTGCTATCGCTTGTACGCCTTCTGCTGTTGGTTTAGCAGGAAGGAAGTCGTTAAGGTTGTGTAAACCATGTGTATCAATAGATGCTAATTGTTCTTCAGTAAGAGCACTTTCTTTTCTTGCCCATTTACTTGTAGAATAATCTGCATATTGACCTTTGGTTGTTTTAGATAATCTAAAATCAGTACCAGCAGTATAATCTGTTGGAAGGTTTTCCATTTCTGGGTCCATTAATGCTGATTTGATTATGTTGAATATTTGAGGACCAATTACAAATCTTCTAATTGGGTTCTCAGGAGCCGTTTCATCTAAAGGATTTTCATTTACAAATCCTTGGAAAATGTAACTTCTCTTTTTCCAGTATTTTCTACCCATGTCTTCGAGACTTGGATCTTTAAACCAAGGTCTAACTTCTTGTAATACTGGACATATTTCACCAAACATCTCCATACAAGGAACTTGTACAGTTGTTGGTTTTTGATCTCCACCTACTATTCCTGGGAATGTAAGTCTGATCATTTGTCGTTCTACCCAAAAGAACGTGTTATTTGGATCTTCGTCAGGCAGGAATCTAAGTACTGTACTTGTTCCTTCGTCTATGTTCCAAAATGGGTATATTGCGTTATCGCTTTGAGCTTGGGAATTACCTTTGGAATTGCTTTCCATTGATTGTAATTTTGCTCTTATTTCTGCTAATGAGGCCATGATATTTCTCCTATATTTGCCATGTTCGTAATACCTTCTGTGTTTAGGGTATTACTATTTTTTTATTATAATGCCAAGATGTAAAAAAGTCAACACCTTTTTACAACTATTGGTAAATTATTTTACCAACAAATTTATTTATCTATAAAGCAGTATATTACTCTACAAACTGGTCAATAAATGCTTCATAAGACTCTTCTACGTCTACTGGAGCAGTTTTTACATTGTGTTGACCTGCACTTAGTAAACAACTCTTAATAGTACCATATTCAAATTGGTTAAGTTGTCCACCAGCACTAATTTTACTACTAATGCCATGTAAATAATTGGATAATGCATTGTCCTGTGCTGAGTATCCTAACTGGCTTACTTGGTGTCCAAGTTTACCATGTGGGGTATCAAAGTCAACAATATCATTTTCACTTAATAAATCTTTGATGTTAGCAAATGATTCTAACTCTATTGCCTTAACAATTTTGTTTTCAAAACTTTTCTTTCTACTTGTCATTGCTTTAAGGCTGTCCATAACATTTGCAACTTTGTCATCAAAATGTGTTTCTGTAAATTTACTTTCTAAATCTAAATCATCTTGTAGTAATTCAACATTGTTGTAATTTTTTACTGATTCAACTGCATTTGCATAAGTTTTTACACCACTTAATCTTTTTAGATTTATTTTAATATCGTTTATGTTTTCCATTGCCATAGTAACAAACTCTTCGTTTGCTTCATTTACTAATTTTGCTTTTCTAACATATTGTATAAATTCTTTTAATTTTTTAAACTCTCTTGACATTTCAGTAATTGATTCACCTATTTCGTCAAAAGTTTCTCCGCCATTATGCAAATGTCTTGCCATTGCTCTTGCGGCTGACAGATTGTTTTCTGCCATTTTAAATTTCTCTTCTCCACGTTGTATTAATATACTGTGAATATTTCTACTTCTAGCACCACGAACTTCTTCGTTTACTTCTTTATTATGTCTTACTATGATTTTTACATTATCTGCTAGTGGTTGATAACTGGACTTTCTGCTACCTGTCATTCTACCTAAACTTGCTTCTGTAACACTTTCTTTTTTCTGTGCTTTTCTAAGAGGCTCCATATGTCTTAAATATCTATCAAAAGAACTTTCTTCTTTACCTTTAGGTTTGCCTCTCATTGCCTCTTTATCTAAAACAGAATTAGGTACTTTATCAGCCATTCTATCTGCTAAATCTTTTTCAACACTTTTACTGTAAGGTACTGCTGGTTTTTTATTAGATTCTAAAAATTGTTTATAATCTGCTTGATAAATTCCATAACGTTGACTTATGATATTTGCTTTTGGTTTGTCTTTTGAAGTTTTCATTTCCCAATCATAGTAGTCTGGAAAACTTAGTGCAGAGCCGTCTTTATTTACAGGCATCTCACCTACTCTGGTCTTGACCATCTTAACTTCATTTACATCTTCTACATCTTCTGGAACTGCATTTGCTGTTTGTTGATTTTGTGCTATAGACTGTGTATTATTTCTACCGCCCATATAATCAATTAATTTTTTACCACCGTAAAGTGCCGCAACAACACCTGCCGCAGGAATACCATATTTTGCTATAACAGGGCCTGCTTGTTTAATTGCATCAGGAACCATTGCATTACCTACTTTACTTGATAGCCATTTAATTGCACCTGCTGTTGTATCTAATTCTCCGTCATCTACAGCATCAACGGCTATAGTTGTAGTAATTGGACGTTTTGCTCCTTGTTTAAAAATTTGACCTAATAACTTTAATCCGCCTCTAGCGGCTAATCCTATAAACTCATCTAATTCTTCTTGTTCTTCTATAGGTTCAAGTCCTGAAAGTTTTCTTATTTTATTAATTTCCTCGTTCATATCTATCTCTTGTCTACGAGCAACATCTATTTCTTCACCTTTAGGTTTTAATTTTTTATCAAATACTCTAAAGTCAAAAGATAATAAACTATCTTGTGCTAGTTCTTTTAATAAGTTTCTTAAATTATGATCTGCAAAATCTTCGCTAGTTTGCAAAGATATTTCCTTTTCCATATCATCTACTCTAACTAAAATGTTAGGTTCGTCGCTGACAAATCTTGTGCCTTCTTGTGGATCTATTACAATTTTACCTTCATTGTTGAAAGTTTTAAGGTCAAAACCATGACCTTTTAAAAGGTTAAACACTTTTTCTGAAATGTCTTTAAAATTTGTTGCCATACAAGTATTTATCAGATTATGCCAATTGGCATAGGATCATCGTAGTCATCATCGTCCCCGCCTGTGGAATATAGCGAGTCTACGCCTAAACTATTATTTACAGCATCATATACTTCATCTTCAAAAGTACTTACATAATCTATTACTCTAACAGCAATCATTAAACTCATAACTAAGTCGTCTGAATCTCCTGGTCTTGCCGCAAAACTATTACCTTTCGATACAAAGTTTTTAAATTCTGATAAACAGGCTTTACTATTAATTATAAGTTTATCATTTTCTATTAATCTTTTCATATTAATACAAGATTCTACTTTTACTTTATGTGTTGTATGGAATCCTCTTCTACCTGTTTTACCCTGTATTCTTTTAGGTTCGTGTAAAAAGTCTCCTGGAAAAGCATCTTCACCGGTATCTCTGATCACCACAAGTGCGGCCTCTCCAATTGCATTGTTTTCAACTGTCCAATATATAGTATGAGCACCTTGTTCCTTTATAAAATGCATTACTTCTAACATGACCTTTATCTGCCCTTCTATAGGCGTTTTGTTATGACACCATTCACCTACTTGTACCATAGATGGTAGTTCAACAATTTGTATAGCCGCATTATCACCGCCTGTACCTGTACTAGGATCTAATGTAACTACATAGATATTTTCAGGACTTGGGTATTTAAACCAACGTACATGACCCATTTTCATAATAGGTTCATTGCCTTTAAGTTCTAATAATTTTAATTGATTTATAAGTGTTTCATCATATATAACAAATTCACACTCATGCTCACGTTTAAATCTTTCTGTACCTATTCTTCCTCTTTCTTCTATTGCCCAATTGGCATCTCTATCTGGATGCTCGTCCCATTTAGCAAGTAGAGGTTTGAATCCATTTACGCCTACTTCTTGTTCATTTCCATGCTCATCAAACATTTTATTTGCAGAGTTCCAGATACTTGCAAAGGTATCCTCATCACTATTTGGTGTGGAAGTAATTATACATTTACCACCTGTTGCTAATGTAGGAGATAATGCTGTCCAAAACTCACTGGCAATTCTGGGAGGTACAAATGCAAACTCGTCTAAGTAGACTAATGTTAGTGACATACCCCTACCAGTGTTTTCAGTAGTTGTTGCACTTACTATCCTACTACCATTATCAAAGGCCATAGACCCTTTGTTGTATTCTGTGACTCCTGCTCTTATATGATCTGGAACACTTTCATATGCATACCTAATACGTTGCATAATTTCGTATGCACCAGCGGCCTTGTGTGCCGCCACTAATATTGTACTATCTGGTTTAAACATAGCATACCACAACAAATATCCAGCCGCCACAGTAGTTTTACCCATCTGTCTACCCAGCATATTAATACTGTATCTAAAATTATTGTAATTTTCTATTAGATCTAACTGATATTTGTAAGGGTCAAAATCTATTCCGCCTTTTGTAGGGTGTTGAATTTTGACATGATTTGTCATAAAGTACAAAGGACCTGTCGTAGGATCTGCACAATTTTTAAAATCTTCTAGAGTATCTGGATTATATGCTGTTCTAGTATAGCCTTGTTTTACCAGACTGGTATCTGCTGTTCCTTTTGCCATAATAGTTATTTATGTGGAAATGATGTTAAGAAAGTCTTTTTTTAAGTTGGTCTTTGATATAATTAACTAAGATTTCTTTATCTGTTTCGTATGACACATTGTCGTCAGAACTACCGCAAGGTGATTCTTCTTCATCATCGTCATCTTTTTGAGGCATTAATAATTCTTCTTTTGGTGGGCTAACTTCTATTTCTACAGGTTCTTCGTGATCATGTGCATCATCAGATTTATTTAAATCTACAGCCACATCAACACCAGCAAGTTTTAAAATATCATGTAAATCAGACATTGATTCAGCACTTGCTTCTATAGAAACAGAACCTTTATCATTATTTTTATGTTGCCTGTATTCTACTGAACCTTCTAAATTATCGTTTGAGGGCATACCGTATGCATCGCTCATTGCTTCTTTTACTTCTTCTTTTTTCATACTTTCACCAAAATATTGTTTAACTTTGTTAATTGCGTTACGTTTCCATTTTGCTGATTTTGTATTCCAGACTTCGCCCATTCCTATTGCAAGTATTTCAGCAATTTTATTTCCTGCTAATGCTCCAGCAACTGCTCCAACACCTGGCATACCAATGGCACCGCCTACCATAGTACCGCCTACTCCACCTGTAAGTGCTCCAATAGGCTTAACAATATCATCTTTAGCATCTAATTCTTCTAATGATTCTGTATCTAATTCCTCTACTGATTCGTAACGTACCATTTTATCATATTCCTCTTGTGTCATATTCAAAGCGGCGTTTACATTACCAGTCCTTCTCCACATTCTCCAAAAAGCATCAGCATACATTACGCCGACTTCTCTTTTTAACCTTTGATAGGTTTCGGTAGCCTTCGAATCCTCTTCAGGATTGTAGTCATACTCCTTGAGAACGTGATCTATTTTCATTATCTACTTCTAGAACCAGATTGTGGTACTACATCTATTGCTTTACTGTTTTCTGCACCTCTACCCATATTAGGTTGTCCTGTTAGTGCATCATACATAGGTCTTAAATTATCACCCATTAAATCATCTTTTGAAGGGTAGTTACGGAAGTAATCTGCACCTTTTTCGTCTTTAATTTTTTGTAATTCTTTTAAAAATGCTTCGTTAAATTCTTCACCAAATCCAAAATCTTTAGCATCTATTCCATCTTGTTGAGCTTCATAGTGTTCCATGTTCTCATCGTTTAGTAATGCATCTTCTTCACTAACTTGTCTATCTTCATCATTTGCAAGTCTTTCTGCTTGAATGTCTGCTTCTATACGTCTTGGTTCTTTAACACCATAGCAAAGAACTCTTTCGTGGTCTATTCCCATGTTTACTGCTAACCATACTTCTAAAATTCTCTCATTGACTGGGTATTTTAAAATAACATCTGTACTACATACTTCTGATGTAAAATTGGCATTTTTTGCTCTTTGAAATTCTACTGGGTTTTCTTGGATTGGAGCTCTTTTAAATGGAGATGCACTAACAAAATTGTATTTTGCTAAACATTTTTCCAACATGTCCATTTGATCTGCGCCACAGTCGTGTGCAAATTTAACTCTATAAGCATATTCTTTAGTAAATGATTCTGCTATATAATTTTTTAATTCCATATTATAACTCCGTTGATATACTTATTTATCATTTTACATAAAATCTTTTATCAAAAAAATAATTTGCTAAATATCAGTATGTTAAAATTATCTACAGAGCAATACAATTCTATGGGAACATGGGGTACTGCTATAGAACAAATGAATTGTCCTAATGCAGATATGCTTCACTTATTTGATCAATCAGGTTATGATTTGTGTCCTTTAGAGCAAGAATATGCTAAAGTAAATATGGGAGAGCCTGAATACATTCGTTATAGACGTGCTATTGCTAAACCATGGATTTTAAGTGAAAATCAAACTACTGGACCTCATATTAATCATTCTTACTTATTTGAACGCAAAGGTTACCACGGCTATGCACTAGAACAATTAGGACATTGGGCAGAAGGTAATCATCTTATACACAAAATGACACAGATCAAACCAAAGTGGGGGATTGATATTAGTTTAGATTATGTGGATAATAGTAGATATAATACTATGGAATTATTTCATTTTGAATGGGACGATAATAACTTAGATACAGTTTTAAATAAAAAAGAAGAAATAGAAAATATTATATTTTCCACAGACTGGGAAGAGTTTGCCAAATATAAATTAGAAAATAAAGATAGTTGGATAGGTTTAGATTTTGTAGGTCAAAGTGCTTGGACTACTAAGCAATTAGATTTACCAGAAGAAAGATTTAAACTTGTAGCATGGCAAAAATAAATCTTAATCCTTATTATTAATAATTTTTAACAATTCATTTCTATCAAAAACAGTTGCTTGAACCGATTCCGCTTCTGAACCTTTATTATCAAATTTATCTATTCTTGCTTTTTTCAGCATTAAGTCTATTTGTTGTAGTTTAGATTTTGTTTTGGCATCACTGGCATCTAAGGCTATTTTTAACATATTACTTGCTTCTGCAAATACTTTACCAGCCGCCATATCACTGACATTCATTCCTAGATTCATAAGTTGTTCATAACTTTCTATAGCCTTTTTGGCTATATCGTTCATTTCAACTTCATGTTCCTCTAATCCTTTTATTTCTTTAAATGCTAAATTTATTTTTTCGCTAACACTTAAAGCACCTTGTACTTCTTCTATAGTTTCCTTAGACTCTTGTACAGAAGGTAAAGTTTCTTTTTCAGTAACTTCTTCTATAGGAGGCAAATTAAATTCTTCTTCTAGTTTCTTTGTCATATTACTATTTATTTGATCCTAGGTTTAGAAATTCTTTTTTTCGCCTTACGTGGTTTCTTATTTGAGAATATTTGATCTTCGTTTATTACCTTAAACCTTATACCTTTACGTTTACACCATTCTTGTGCCGCTGTCCATTTAGCGGCATTTATAATAGTTTGTAATTTTTGCCCTTGTGATCTTGCACTTTCCATAGTTGTTTGATTACGAGGTTTTATTTCAATTAATTCTACATGAGGTTTATCATTTTTGTCTATGTATTGTATCATAAAGTCAGGCACATAATTTGTATAATTACCTGATACAGGATTTCTGTAGGGAATCTTTACATTTTCACTTGCCCATTTAGTAATATTAGGATGTGAATCACACATTCTCATAAATGCTAATTCCCAACTACTTCTATAGGTAGGGTTTCTGTTGCCAACAAATTTATCAGTGTTGACTACTTCATATTTTCCTGTAGCGAATTTGCCCATGTTAGGCCTTGATCAATTTAGCGACTTTACTTCTTGAATTTTCTAGTGATTCTTTTATATCAACCTTATTTCCTGCAGGACGAATAGCATTCATGGCCTCAAATGCATCTACACTTAATTTTAATGTGTCTGCATTCATATCAAAATAAGCAGTTGGGTCTAAGTTTTGAACCTTTGCTATTTGTATTAGAACTTTAGCCATTGCATTAGCATTTGATTCACCAAAACCTATAGCAACTAATTTAGTTTTAATTACATCTAATTTTTGAGGATCAATAGCAACGTCTTTTACTTTAGCCAAATCTGCTAATATTTTTGAACTTGCTTCAGGTAAAGGAAATTTAACACTAGCATTTTCTAAATATGCTTCTAATTTACCTGCAGTAAATTTATAATTTATTTCACTACCAAATGTTTCGTATAGAGATGTACTCATTAACTATCTCCGTTATCCTTACCTGGCCTAGTAACAGCATTTGCAATTCCACTAGCAATACCGTCTATAAGATCATTTTCAATTTTTTGTTTCCAATCGCCATATGTTGGTTTTACTGCTACAACATTATCTAATGCATCATCTATAAATCCGCCTACAGTTTCTCCTAGATTTTCGTCTAACCAATCTCCTATAGGATCGCTAGGTCCTTTTAAAGGTTGTGCTGATCTTGGTCTTGTACCTATACCAGGTACTGAATTACCTGACTTATTACCAAGGAATGCAAAGTCTGTTTCTTCTTCTAATGCAAGTGGTTTAAGATTTTGTTCACCTGGAATATTAAAGTCGCCTATATCTTCAAATCTATCTAAGTCCACAGTTGCTAAATCAAAGTTTACAATATCAAATACAGTAAAGTTTTCATATTGTAATTGTATGCTAAATTCTCTGAAATCACTTGATGCATAATCTAATTCGTTAGGTGCAAATGCTTTAATCATAGGTTTCATTAAACTATATTGTACACCTTTGCCTCCAGCATATAATATATAATCTACACGTTCAAAAAAGTGTTGATCTACTTGTAAATTTAAACCTGCTTCGTTACTGTTGAAATTAGAACCTACTCCAAAATTACTACCTGCTGTTTCTTCTGGCATAGGGTTATAAAAATTTATATCTCTATCCCCAAATTTATTTTTATTTCTTGGGTCCATGTGTAGGTATGCAAAATATTTCATTAAAACAGTTAGCCATTCATTATTAACTGTATCAAAAACTGTAATATCAACAGGTGCATAAGTTACGCCTGTAGTGACATTTCTTTTCTTATTAAAATTATTTTTTTCAACTAAATTAAAATCAACGGCAGGAAGTTGAGCAGTTCTTACCAAACTGCTCATACTCGTTTTAAATGTTAGATTCTCGTTACCTAATAACTGTAGTACGTTTCTGTTGAATATGAAATTAACATATCCCTGAAACTTCTGCCTAGGTGGATTAACTTCAGGTCTGAACCTATAGTTATTCCTAAAGTCTCTAGCATAAAAATTGTCTACTGTATTTTTACCAGTAAAACGTGTATATTTCACTAGAGTACTCCTTTAAATTATACTAGAACTCCGTCGTCGCCAGTTATACCCGATGTATCTTGAGGGAACGGATTACCCGCTTCAACTCTTCCATTAATATCATTGTCGCCTTGGAAGTGTGTAGCATTGTCATAACGTATCATCATAGTAACAGTAACTTGTTCGTTAGAACTGTAGTCTGTATCACTATAATCTGATTGTGTTAAGAAACACCCTTCTAGGAACCAAACCTCACTAGCACCTGCATTTACACCGTCTAATACTTCGATTTGCATATCAAATTTATAGTCAGATCCTGCGGCTGGTGTTGTTTGTTGAAAATGGTTAAGTTGTCTTTGTACCTGAGCACCGACTAACTTTGCAACTTTGTTCTGTATATCATCCCTAACAGTTACACTAATTGGGTCCCAAGTGTGCTTACCTTGTAAGTAAGTACGTGAGTTATAACTATCAATAATTACTTCTTCGTAATTAATTTTAGGTCTAACTACACTTTGAACATTTTGTGTCAGTGAAACAGTATTAGTTGAACCACCAAAGTTGTTTAAAAAACTTACACGGAATCTATACTTTAATTTAGGCATTAAGATGCCAGAAGCACCTGTTCCGGTAGGTACACCAAACTTACTTTTGGTTTCTGTTGTTGCTGATGATGTTGCCATTTTTTACTCCATTTGTTCTTTGTGAACTAATTATACGAATATTTATCATCTTAGGGTCAATTTAATTAACTCTAGTTTTAATTCTGACACAAAAAAAGGGCAGTAAAACCGCCCTTTTAGTGTTTAAGTTGTTAAACTTATGCTGTTGAGCCCAATGTATTTTGGATTCTAATTGGAATATAAATAAATTCAACTGCTTTAACAGGCTGTATTGCTACATCTATATACAATTGATTATTATCTATTCTAGCCGCCGTGTTATTTGTTGTATCACAAACTGTGATAAAGTCAAATAAACCTCTTTGTGAGACTAGTTGTCCAAGGAATCTATCTACTACTGTTTTGGCATTTGCTCTTGTTACTTCGTCATTTGGTTCAAACAAGAATGGCTTAACGATATCATCAAGTCTTTCTCTTATATAAACTACTAAACGTGCAACATTAACTCTATCCAATGCACTTGCAACTGGGTTTAGAGTCTTCTGTCCAAATATAGCGATACCTCTTCCTGGGAAGTTACCAATTGGATTAACTTTATTACTGTAAAGGCTATCTCTTTGACCTTCACTTAAAGCAACTGCTTCAAACTCGCTTGTTGCTGGATCTAAATATCCAACACTTGAAACGTTGTTTACTAATCCTCTTTGGAATCCTGCTGGTGCAAACCATGGGAAAGCAACCTGGTCGTTAAATGCAATAGTTCTTAAAGCCATATAACTCGCTGGAACCATAACGTTTGTACCGTCTAAGTTTGTTGCTAAACCGTGTGGATAATATACAGCCGCATATGGTGATGAACTTACTAGTCCGTCTTCTCCATTTACATCTGCAACTGCTGTATTATTTGCCCAAGCCGCCGTACTTGTAGAATCTGACTTCAATCTTAGTGGTGCATCACCAACTATGAATGCAGTATTTTTTCTATCTGTACTAACAGTTATCATTTCATCTAAAAGTTCTGCATAACCAGGACAAGCAATTAGATTGAATCTATTTGTTTCGTTTCTAATTTCTTGGTTCGCTGTTATAGAACTTTGTAATGCTGTAACAACAACTTGTCTTTGAGCTTTACGCATCATGTAAGGTGAACCATCTGCTTTATTACCAGAATGATCTTTCCATAAACTGTTTGTTGCGTCATACTTTTTAACGTTACCTACGGAAGCCATTTTGTTCCATGCTATAATACCACTTGGATATAATGCTGGATTTGGTAATCCGTTTGCTGTTGATATTAAACCACTGGCACTACTTGCTCTAAAATCAGCAAATAAAATACCATCAGAACTAACTTGGTCTGTATTATCTACTAATACCCAAGCACCTGCGGCACTATATTTGTAAACTTTAGGGAAGTTTTCTAAATCACTACTATCAATCCAAAGATCATTAGTTGATAAAGAACTTGTACCATCTGCTTGTTTAGTTGGCTGTGAAGCCGCGAATTGTACATCACCAGTGTATGTTGCCCATGAACCACTATTTTGATATAAAATATCAATGTTTGTATTAGAAACATTATTATCATACCAAAGGTCGCCTTCTGTAGCCGCACCTGTTAATGTTGTTGCACTTGCTGTGAAACTAAGGTCTTTAAAGTTACTATATGTTCCAGCCGCAATATTAATATTTGCTGAACCAAAACCAGAGACGTTACCGTCTGCTATTTTAATATCTTTACCTGTACTTGTTACAAGACTAATTTTACTACCATCGTTAGATGCTGTTACAGTATTTGCAAAAGTTACAGCAGAATTCGAACTAGACAATGCTGATTGAATATCTGTAACTAAATTATCTACTGTTGCTGTTGCACCACCTGTTGAGAAAGTTACTGGAATTGCAGTACCTTCATTAATAGTAATATTAAATGATACTTTTGCTGTATGTGTAGAAACATCTGTTGTGCCAAGAGCGGCCGAACTTGCTACTGAAACAGTAGATCCGCCGTTATGTCTTTGCAACGTAATGTTTGCTATTCCACTTTCCCCTTCTGTATTAGCCCATAAATCACCAACTTTTGGTGTGCTATATGTATTTGTATATACAGAATCAGACTTTGCATCTATTACTATAGATTCAGTCGTAAACTGACTTGTTGTAGAACTGTATAATTTAACAACAACGTTTGAACCGTTGTTTGCTGATGTTGTTCTAATATGAACATCACCTGCTGTTAAAGAACCACCACCTGATTTAGTTGTAGGTATTGCTAAATGACTTGCAAATTGGAAATCACCTGCTGAACCACTTACAGCACTTGACCATGCTGATGAACCAATGTTTCTCCATGTACCACTTAGTTTCTGGAAGAAACTAATTTTAGGTTGTGTACCACCTGAACTTGTTAGATAGACTACTGCATATTCGCCGTTTTGTCCAAAACTTGATTTAGGTGTAACACCGTCAGAATCTACATCAGATGCTGTTGTTTGTTTAATTGTTTGTTTAACCCATGCACTTGAAACATACTCGTACACACCCCAACTAGTTGCGGCTGTATCTAACCAATATGAACCGTTAGCAGGATTGTTTGTAGGTGCTGTGGCACTTGATGCCAAGTCACCTAAATCTACATCTGCTCTTAAAACGTATGCTCTATTGGCTATTCCCAAGAAACTATAGGCTGATAGTAAACCATATTCATTTTGCTCATCACCATGTAAAGGTGTAGAACCACTTGATTTGAATGTTGGATTACCATAGTTTTGTAATAACTCACGTTGACTTGTGATCAATTTAAGTTTATTTGCGTTTGCTGATGTTGTGAAAGCGGCTGTACCACTACCGTCAGGTGCTGTTTTATCCTGTGCTGTTGCAATAACAATCAAAGGAACTGAACCGGCACCGGCGGGGGCGTAAAAACTTTCGTCTGTAGTCGTTACACTTACACCAGGACTTACTAAAGTTGCCATATTATTCTCCTAATATTAAGATATTATCTTACATGTATTTATCAAAATACTGTATTTAACCGTATTTACGGAATTTAGGAGGTATTATGTGGTATTACACTAATTTAAGTGTTTGTTTAAATTCACCAGTTTTCCAATCTCTGATGTCTTCTACTTGCTTGGCTAGATCTTCGAGGGTTCCATTATTGTCTATAATGTAATCAACTGGGTAACCTGCCCAATTCCATTCACTTTCGTGTACGTCTCTGTATTTTGTTTGCATTATTTTTCTGCTTACAACGTTTTCGTGTGCCGTTTTTGCTATTTCAAACCATTCAGGAAGTTCCCCACGTTGTACCCAAATTACAACTCCGCCCATGTTTTTAATTAAATCTAATTCATTTCTAAAACGGGCATCACTTATAACTGTACATGGTGCATCTTTAATTTGTTTTCTAATACGATATTCTAAACTGTTAAGCCAAATATCTTGATCGAAATGATTTCTTAAGACTTCTGTACCCATAAGTTGTAATGCTAATCTAGGAGTAAAGTTAGGGACACCTAATTTTTTTGTCCAAAACATATCAGGTGTTTCTCTGTATTCTCTGCTTTCAACAGTATCGCCTTCCAGCATAGATCTTTCCCAGCCAAAAATACTGGCACATACGTCTTTTAAGGGAGCGGCAAAACTGTCATGAACACAACCTCTTTCTACAAACATGTTGGCTACTGTATCTTTGCCACTGCCTATAAATCCGGTTATTCCTATTAGCATTATCCTATCACAAATCCTAGTGGAGCATTGCCTTCTTCTTTCTGGAATAAAGATTCTCTAC